>JAEEGF011622339.1_pt1 | contig 15400 bp, 8 predicted proteins | sample 9134171 | NCBI WGS metagenome assembly JAEEGF01 (sample SAMN16246542, study PRJNA631951) | gut metagenome | biome: gut microbiome; feature: rumen; material: AP-attached | host: Bos | place: Iran: Karaj | collected 2018-10 | reverse complement strand
AAGAAAATTACAGGAATAGCAAACGAGACAAGCGATCCCGGGGCTACCATTTTCCTGCATGCAATCAGGTAAATTACAAGAAAAAGATAAAACAATGGAAGCACAACATCACTCAAGGCGTATGAATAAAATGTAATTCCTGTAACTATACCAAGAAAGATAAATGGAACTCTTTTACCATAGTTTTCGTATCTGAGGCAGTATTCAAGAATGTTAAGCATTATCACGCTAAGACCAAGCATAAGGTTACAATCCAGAGCTATTCGGCCTGCCTGAGTAAAATATGGAACTATCAGAAAAACAAAGAGATATAAGAGACTGGCTCTTTTACCTGAAACAATTCTGACAAGTCGACATCCAAAGATACCTGTTAGCATTGAAAAAATCACAGACGGAAGACGAAGCATCAATGGCGTGAATCCGCCAAGTAGTATAAACGGAACTGTGACATAGCAATATAATGCGCTCTGTCCGCCGCCGTAGTTGCTTAAATACATGGGAAAAGAATTGAGATATCTGTCTACTCCAAAATGGGCTACGCACCATGAATCATATCCCATTCCTATCTCATCTACGTGAAGTCCCCTTGGAATATCGTTCAGTTTGTATAAGCGCAAAAATAGCGCCACTAAAAGCATGATGGTCACAACTGAATAATAAAATTTCTTAGAATCTAAAAGTTTCTTCAACTCATTTCCTCGCTTGTATTGTCATAGTTTTATTTTTGATTAACATAAAAAACACCGTCACTATTATATCAGTGACGGTGTCATTAATCATTATATATATCAGTCTTCTTCTGTTTTGGTAACAGCGATATGAAGCTCTTCGAGCTGCTTGTCTGTTACATATCCCGGAGCGCCCATCATGATATCCTGAGCATTCTTGTTCATAGGGAAAGGAATGATCTCACGGATAGAATCCTCACCTGCAAGAAGCATTACCATACGATCTACACCAGGAGCAATTCCAGCGTGTGGAGGTGCACCATAGCAGAACGCATTGTACATAGCAGGGAACTTAGCCTTAACGTCATCCTCACCAAGTCTTACCATCTCAAATGCCTTAATCATGATCTCAGGATCATGGTTACGTACAGCACCTGATGAAAGCTCAACACCATTACATACAAGGTCATACTGATCAGCAGTAATTGAAAGAGGATCAATCTCGCCTCTCTCTGCCTTGAGAAGTGTCTCAAGACCACCACTTGGCATTGAGAATGGGTTATGACAGAATTCAAGTTCTCCTGACTCCTCACCAATCTCGTACATTGGGAAGTCAACGATCCAGCAGAATACATACTGCTCTTTGTCCATATGTCCGGGAACTGCTGCGCCAAATGTCTTAACAATTACACCTGCAGTCTTCTGTGCTGCAGTAAGCTTGCCACTTGAAAGGACTACAAGGTCACCTGCTTTAAGTGAAAGAGCTGAAACAACTGCATCCTTGATAGGAGCAACAAACTTGGAAATACCTCCAACAAGTTCTCCGTTCTCATCCATTCTGAACCAGTAAGCCTTATTTCCTGACTGAACTTCTACATCAGAAATTGTCTTGTCGATAAACTTTCTGCTCTCTTTGAAATCAGTGATAACAACAGCCTTGATTCTTACATTAGTTTCGCTGCCATCCTCTGCCTTTGTAGCAAATGGACCAAAGCCACAATCAGCAAGAGTATCTGTAACATCATTAACTGTAAGGTCGATACGAAGATCAGGCTTGTCTGAACCATATTTTTCCATAGCCTCAAGATATGGAATTCTCATAAATGGAGCACCTGATGCACGATTGTATGTACCATATTTTGCAAAAATCGGAGGAAGCACATCCTCAAGAACTGCAAATACGTCTTCCTGAGTCGCAAATGCCATCTCCATATCAAGCTGATAGAATTCTCCCGGGCTTCTGTCTCCTCTTGCATCCTCATCTCTAAAGCAAGGTGCAATCTGGAAATAACGGTCAAAACCTGCTGTCATAAGAAGCTGTTTGAACTGCTGTGGAGCCTGTGGAAGAGCATAGAACTTGCCCGGATGCTTTCTTGCAGGAACAAGATAGTCTCTTGCTCCCTCAGGTGATGATGCTGTAAGGATAGGAGTTGTGATCTCCATAAATCCATGCTCTGTCATTGATTGACGAAGAGCTGCAACAACATTACATCTGAGAATAATATTCTTTTTAACTTCAGGGTTTCTAAGATCAAGATATCTATATTTGAGTCTTGCTGTCTCATCAGCCTCTCTTGAATGATTGATTTCAAAAGGAAGCTCATTGTAACGGCAACGTCCAAGAACTGTTATGCTCTCAGGAACAACCTCGATATCGCCTGTTTCCTGCTTAGGGTTCTTGGAGCTTCTCTCTCTTACAACACCCTTAACAGAAATTGTAGACTCTTTGTTGATAGCCTTAGCTGTCTTTACCATTTCTTCTGTTTCAAGAACGATCTGTGTTGTGCCATAGAAGTCTCTAAGAACTACGAAACCAAGTCCGCTTCCGACTTCACGCATGTTTTCAAGCCAACCGACTAAGGTTACGCTCTCTCCGACATTGTTCATGCGAAGCTCACCACAGTTATGTGTACGTGACTGCATCATACTAAAGTACTCCATTTCTATTTATGTTAATAAAAAAAATTGTTGTGCGTAATTTTGAAATAATCCAACACTACGCACAACATTTTAGACTATCATTGTAATTGTTTCAAGAGCTTTTATTTTACCTTATTTCCGCCCCATTCTACTACTGTAAATCCGCCTCTGCTTGCTCCGTCAATATACTGCGGATTGATCTTCACAAATTTGTCTGTCGGATACCATGCCATAAACACTCTGATAACTGAATCCGGTGCCGGAGAAACCGATAATCTGGCGCCATTTGTATAGTTGTCAGTCTGGAAGCTTATCATGTTATATGGATTGCCTTCCATCATTGGAAGCCAGAAGTCAATGAATTCCGCTGTTTCTGAATCATTAAGTCCCATGTCGTGAAGCTTCTCATCAAGGAATGCCTCTGTATTCTCTCCTTCTACGCAGAAGCCAGAGAAGAAATCATATGAAAAGTTCGGATCACCTTCCCAGAACAGATAATCATACTCCTGTCCCTCGAATGTAATCTTTCCATCAGTATTGGCAGTAACATTCCATGTGTTCTCAGCATTGAACTCAGGAATAAGATCTACCAGGTTACCATCATAATCAAGGGATACTGATATTTCTGTATTATCTTCTGTTGGATAAAGATAGATGACAGGTTTGAGATCAAGGCCTGTAACATCGTGATCCATCTGATCACATTCCTCGTAATTGTAAACATAATTTTCGGACGCACTACCTGCGAAAGCAACTAGTCCCACACTAAGCGATAAAGCTCCGACAAGTACAACACCCACAATACTTTTCTTACCCATAAGCAGTACCTCCTATTTCTATTACTATTATAAGACATTTATCGGTGCAAATAAACGAAAATTTGCAGTATTTTAGCGGATTTTATAATATTTTTTCATTTGAATTCTTTGGAAAAATAAGGGACCACAATATCGTCCCCTGCATATATTTTGTCCCCCAAGATATTGTTAATTGCACAGATTTCAGAAATGTAATCATCCAGTGTCTCATAATGCTCATATGACATATTTTCTGAAGCTATTTTCCAGATTGAGTCATCGGCATGTACTGTTAGCACCTTGTAGTATTTGTATTCAGGCTCGAATGCTTCAGATTGTGCATCAATAACCATTGTAGATGCAGCAAAAAAGATTAAAAACAGAATTACTGAAACAATGACAGCCAATGATATCCTCTGACACATTGCTATTCTTCTTCGTCTGATCTTGTTCTTGTAAATTCTTATCTCGCTTTTTGATAAAAATCTTTGATCATTATAAAGACTTGCTGCCGCCATCAATGCTCCGCTCATACTTTTCACCTCACTTGTATAATCAACTCCACTGTTACCCTACAATACAAGCTTAGCGTTTTTGATGTGTCATAAACCGGACATCAAAAAGTGCCAAGTCTTGCGACTTGGCACTTTTAACATAGCTCAAACCATGAATTTTACTGCATCTATTTTACATCATCTTTTTGACCTCATCATAAACAAACTGAACCTTTGGTCCGACAATTACCTGAACAGTTGACTTTGATGGACGAACAACACCGGCGATTCCGGCTTTTTTGATTGTCTTTTCATCAACCTGAGTATAGTCATTGACCTCTACACGAACTCTGGTTGCGCAATAGTCAATCTCTTTTATGTTTGCTGTTCCGCCAAGTCCATCAAGAACATACTTGGCCATAGTAGTAAAGTCATCATTTGAAAGCTCTATGCTGTTTTCTTCTTCCTCATCATCTTCACGTCCCGGTGTCTTTAAATCAAATTTAAGAATGACAAACTTGAACAGGAAGTAGTAAATTACTGCAAATACAAGTCCAACAGGGATGAGAAGCAATGGATTAACTGCCATAGGTGCCTTGAAGCTTAATATCCAGTCTACGAGACCTGCTGAGAAGTTAAATCCAATTCTGAGCGGAATCATTGCACAAACGATTGCAGAAACACCTGTAAGAGCTGCATGTACAAGATAAAGACCAGGTGCCATAAACATAAATGCAAACTCAAGAGGCTCTGTAATTCCTGTGAAGAATGAAGCAAGTGCACCTGCCATGAGAAGAGAAGCTGCGGCTTTCTTCTTGCTGTCTTTTGCTGTGTGATACATTGCAAGAGCGCCTGCAGGAAGACCAAACATCATAACAGGGAAGAATCCTGTCATGTACTGACCTGTAACACCCTTAACTGCTCCGTCTGCTCCTGACCAGAAAAGACCAAGGTCATTTATTCCTGCTGTATCAAACCAGAATACAGCGTTAAGTGCATGATGCAGACCAAGTGGGATAAGTGCACGGTTAAGCATTGCATAAATACCTGCTCCAACCGGTCCAAGACCAATTATTGCTGTTCCGAAAGCAACAAGTGCTGCGAAAATAACCGGCCATACAAAATAAAGAATAACTGCTGCAACGATAGAAGCTGCGGCGGTTACAATAGCTACACATCTCTTGCCGCTAAAGAACGCAAGCCAGTCAGGAAGCTTGGTATCCTTAAATCTGTTATAGCAGCTTGAGCCGATGATACCTGCAAGAATACCTATGAAGGCATTGCTGATCTTACCAAAAGCTGCTGGAACTTCGGAAGCATCTACGCCTCTATACATCGCTACCGCACCTGAACTTAAAAGTGTCGTGATCATAAGGAATGAAACAAGACCTGCAAGAGCACTTGTTCCATCATGTTCTTTTGCCATACCTACTGAAACACCGATGGCAAACAGAATCGGGATCTGGTCAATGATGGCTGATGCTGCCTTAATGAAAAATGCGGCAATCACACTGTTTGCACCCCATCCAGACGGATCAATCCAGTAACCGATACCATACATGATACCTGCTGCAGGAAGTACAGCTACCGGAAGCATCAGGGATTTCCCTATCTTTTGTAAATACTTCATCATACTTTTGTTCCTCCTTATTTAATTGTAATTTGCATTACAATGATTACTCAGTTAAAAGAACTACTACATCCCCTGCGTTTACATCACCTTGCATTTTTTCTATCTTTGAATAGTTGGCAGAATTAGAGATTATTACAGGCGTTACTGTGTCATAGCCTGTACTTCTTACGCCTTCCAGATCAACTTCAACAATGAGGTCTCCTTTTTTGACCTCGCTGCCTTGTTTCGCATGAATTGTATAGAACTGTCCATCTAATTTAACAGTGTCTATACCTATATGAATAAGGATTTCCACCCCATCCGTTGTAGTCATGGCAAATGCATGACCGGTAGGGAAAAGAGCTACAAGTTTGCCGTCAGATGGTGCATAGAATTTGCCGTCAGATGGCTCGATAGCAACACCCTTACCTATCATTTCTTCTGAAAAAGTAGGGTCACTGACGTTTTCTATAGGAACTATTTTTCCGTTCACAGGTGAATTGATCTCGATCTTGTTTGCATGAAACAACTTATTAAGAATCCCCATTCTGAGCACCTCCAACGATATAAATAATATAACGCTAAATTGATAATTTTTCCATCCAAAAACTTTATTTATTTTTGAAAGAAATTATGTTACAGTAAACACGGTAGTAAATCTCGTATGAAAGGTGGTGGTTTTATGAAGTCAGATTCACATTTATGCAGTAGCGATTCTGCTCCTGGTCGAAGTACCAGCAAAACCACTATAAAATTCATAGGAGATTATCATGGAATTACAAGAAGAAAAGACAACTACTGAAATTCTACAAGAGCTTCTTGAAACCAGACAGTACACCAAACTTCGCCAGACCATCTCAGAGATGAACACAGTAGATATCGCTATTGCTATGGGCGAGATGGAAAATGAGGATTCTCTTAAAATGTTCAGAATCCTTCCAAAGGATATGGCTGCCGATGTTTTTGCTGATCTGGAAATGGATGCGCAACAATATATCATCCGTTCTCTATCTGATCGAGAAGCTTCCAACATTATTGACAACCTAATGGCCGATGATGCTACAGACTTGCTTGAAGAAATGCCAGCAAATGTAGTTAAGCGTATTTTGGCCAATGCAAGCCCTGAAACAAGAGCGGATATCAATCACCTTTTACAGTATCCCGAGGATTCAGCCGGTAGTATCATGACCGTGGAGTATGTAGACCTCCGCGAAGACATGACTGTTGCTGATGCCATAGAGAGAATAAGGAAAAAGGGTGTAGATTCTGAGACAATCAATATCTGCTACGTTGTTACCAGACAAAAGGTACTTGTTGGTACTGTTGCTCTTAGATACCTGCTCATTATGAAACCGGATGAGATCATCGGCGACATCATGAACACAAATGTCATCAGCATCAATACTATGACTGACCAGGAAGAGGCAGCAAGAGCCTTCCAGAAATACGGCTTTACCGCAATGCCTGTAGTAGACAACGAGAACCGTATGGTCGGTATCATCACCATCGATGACGTAGTAGACATCCTCGAAGAAGAGGCTACAGAGGATATCGAAAAGATGGCAGCTATCGTGCCATCCGACAAGCCCTATCCCAAGATTGGTATTTTGGAAACCTACAAGAGCAGAATCCCATGGCTACTGTTCCTTATGATAAGTGCCACATTTACCGGTGCTATTATCACAGGATTTGAGGATGCTTTATCTGCCTTTGTAGTACTTACAGCATATATCCCAATGCTTATGGATACAGGCGGAAATGCCGGTTCACAGGCAAGCGTTTCAATTATCCGTGGACTTTCATTAAAAGAAATAGAATTTGAAGATATCTTTAAGATCATATGGAAAGAAGTACGAGTTGCTGCACTTTGCGGATTGACTCTGGCTGTTGCCAACTTTGTAAAGCTGATACTTTTAGACAGACTCTCAATTACTGTAGCCGCAGTCATCTGCCTTACACTGCTTATCGTTGTACTGATTGCCAAGCTCGTAGGCTGCTGTCTTCCTATGCTGGCATCCAAGCTGGGCTTTGACCCTGCTGTAATGGCAAGTCCATTTATTACAACAATTGTAGATGCACTTTCGCTTTTAGTATACTTCAACATCGCAACCAGAATGCTACATCTGACGATGTAAAAATTTTTGAACCAATAGTAGACGGGGGTTGCAAGTCATTTTGAATGACCTGCAACCCCCGTCTACTATTGGTCCTTTTCTTTTAGAGATTTGTATATCCCATCAAATATTCATCGACTTCTTTTGCACAGGCTCTGCCTTCAGCGATAGCCCAGACTACAAGAGACTGGCCTCTTCGCATATCTCCGGCGGAGAACAGCTTGGTTTCAGGAACGTGGTAGCTTCCCTCAGGTGTTTCTACCGTTCCTCTCTTAGTTCTCTTAAGAGCAAATGCATCCGCGGAATAATCTTCGCATCCAACAAATCCCGCAGCGATTAGTAGAAGATCGCATTTCACGGTTTTCTCTGTTCCGGCAACTTCAACCAGCTTTCCATCCTTGAATGCCACTTTAACAGTTTCAATCTGTTTGATATTGCCCTTTTTGTCTGTGGTAACACTCTTAACAGTAGTCTCAAAAACTCTTGGGTCAGAGCCAAATACATAAATAGCCTCTTCATGACCATAGTCAGTCTTTAAGACCTTTGGCCACTCAGGCCATGGGTTGTTAGCAGCTCGGGTGGCAGGTGCCTTAGGCATCATCTCAAGGGCTGTAACTGACTTGGCCCCCATTCTGATAACTGTACCGATGCAGTCGTTACCTGTATCTCCACCACCGACAATAACTACATTTTTGCCGGCTGCATCTATATATCCGCCATGCTTCTTAAGACTTTCTACTGTTCTGTCTTCACTTGCCAAAAGAGCTTTCGTTGTACCGGTAAGGAAATCAACAGCGTAATATACTCCCTTTACCTTTTCAGGATCGGCAACAGGAAGTGGTCTTGCTTTCTTTGCTCCACAACATAAAACTACGGCATCAAATTTCTCCAATATCTTTTTTGCCTCAGGTCCTTCCTTAGAAGCATCAGCAATTCCCACATTGACACCTATGTGGAAAACTACGCCTTCGTCCTCCATGAGCTTTTTCCTGCGCAATATTACACTTTTATCAAGCTTCATGTTAGGAATTCCATACATTAGAAGACCGCCGATCTCATCTTCTCTTTCGAAAACTTCTACGTTATGTCCTCTGTGATTGAGTTCATCTGCTACCGCAAGACCTGATGGTCCACTTCCGATAACAGCAACCTTCTTACCACTTCTTATAGAAGGTACAAATGGCCTGATATATCCCTTGGCGTAAGCCGTTTCCACCAGATAAAGTTCATTGTCATGAACAGTAACCGCATCGCCGTTCTGTCCGCACATGCATGCCTTCTCACAAAGAGCCGGGCATACACGACCGGTAAATTCAGGGAAGTTACTGGTCTTATGAAGCCTTGCAAAGGCATGTTCCTCATGACCTCTATAAATCTCATCGTTCCATTCAGGAATCAGGTTGTTAAGTGGACAACCTGTAACCATTCCCCCAAGGTTCATGGCAGACTGACAAAACGGAACACCACAGTTCATACATCTTGCAGCCTGATTTCTCCTTGCATCAGTATCAAGAGGAGTATGAAACTCCTCAAAATTCAAAATTCTTTTTTTAGGTGGAACATCACCGTTATTTGTTCTTGTATATTCTAAAAAACCCGTGTCTTTTCCCATTTTATTCAGATCTCCTATCCCTATCCTCAGGCAAGCTCCTTGAACGCCTCTAAAACTGCATGTTCATGGTCTATTCCCTGCTCTTCAAATTTTCCGATAGCTGTTAACATCTTCTGATAGTCATTTGGTACAATCTTTTTAAAATCAGGAATAAACTCGTCAAAGTTATCTAGAATTTCTTTTGCAAACTCTGAATCTGTCTCTTTTACATAATCCTCAAGGATTGTGCGAAGCTCAACAATGTCGTACTTCTCGGTAACTTCGTAAAGAGATGCCATATCCTTGTTCATACGAAGGTAAAGAGTATGCTCTCTATCAAGAACATAAGCTATTCCGCCGCTCATACCGGCTGCAAAGTTCTTACCTGTCATACCAAGGATTACAGCACGTCCACCGGTCATGTACTCAAGACCGTGATCTCCACAGCCCTCAGCAACAGCTACTGCACCTGAATTGCGGACACAGAATCTTTCACCTGCAACACCGCAAACATATGCTTTACCTGCGGTCGCACCGTAGAGTGCCACGTTACCGATGATAATATTCTCATGTGCCTTGTATGTTGCTTTCTTAGAAGGTCTTACGATTACCTTACCGCCTGACAATCCCTTGCCAAAGCCATCATTTGCATCACCGTAAAGCTTTATGGTCACACCCTTTGGAAGGAATGCACCAAAGGACTGTCCACCACCGCCGTAAGCTTCTACCAAAATTGAATCATCTGCCAGATAGTTTTCAAAATCTTCCGTAACCCTGCTGCCAAACAATGTTCCAAAGCTTCTGTCCGTACTTGAAACCTCTACGCTCATCTTGAGCTGAGTAAGGTCCTTTCTGTTATCCAAAACCTTCTTATTCTTCTCGTACTCAGGAATAAGTACTCTTGAATCCAATGTCTTTTCAAGTTCGAAGTTATATACATCCTTTGGATTGAAGTGGTTGTCTTCTCTCTTTGCAAAAGAGCTGTCAAGAATCCTTGAAAGATCCGCAGCCTCCTTGCGCTTCTTCATATCAGGGTCTTTTCCCTCATAGGTTCTCATCTGAAGACAATCAGTTCTACCAACCATTTCTTCAATTGTTCTAAATCCGAGAACGCTCATGATCTCACGAAGCTGTCTTGCGACAAACAGCATGAAGTTCATAACGTGCTCCGGCTTACCTTTGAATCTCTTTCTGAGTTCCTCGTTCTGTGTTGCAATTCCCACAGGACATGTATCCTTGGAGCAAACTCTCATCATCATGCAGCCCATACATACAAGTGGAGCTGTGGCAAAACCAAATTCCTCTGCTCCAAGAAGTGCTGCGATAGCTACGTCTCTTCCTGTCATGAGCTTACCGTCAGTTTCAAGCACTACTCTGCTTCTGAGGCCATTAGCCAAAAGAGACTGATGTGCTTCGCTTACACCAAGCTCCCACGGAAGTCCTGCGTGATGAACTGAAGATGAAGGCGCTGCACCTGTTCCTCCATCGTAACCGGAAACAAGGATAACCTGTGCTCCGGCCTTAGCTACGCCTGAAGCTATTGTTCCAACACCGGCCTCTGAAACCAGCTTAACTGAAATTCTGGCCTTATCATTGGCATTTTTAAGGTCATAGATGAGCTGCGCCAAATCCTCGATAGAATAGATATCGTGATGAGGTGGTGGTGAAATAAGGGCTACACCGGGGGTTGAGAAACGAGTATTTGCTACCCAGGGATAAACCTTCTTACCCGGAAGGTGTCCGCCTTCACCGGGCTTAGCACCCTGTGCCATCTTAATCTGTATTTCTTTTGCACTAAGGAGATACTGGCTTGTAACACCAAATCTTCCTGATGCAACCTGCTTAACTGCACTGTTCTTTTCTGTTCCGAATCTTGCGATATCTTCTCCGCCTTCACCGGTATTGGACTTTCCTCCAAGCCTGTTCATGGCGATAGCAAGCGTTTCATGTGCCTCCTTGGAAAGTGAACCATAAGACATAGCACCTGTCTGGAAACGCTTAACAATGCTCTCTTCTGATTCAACTTCTTCGAGTGGTACAGGCTCTTTTGCAGGAACAAATGACAAAAGAGCTCTGAGAGTGTGAGGACTGTCCTCATCGTCAACCATCTGTGAATATTCCTTGAAACGCTCATAATCGCCTTCTCTGACTGCTCGCTGAAGGGTTACGATAGTCTTGGGACTGTACATGTGGTCTTCTTTGTCTGCACCACTTCTAAGGTTATGGAAGCCGATTGAATCAAGGGTTGTATCACTTGATAGTCCAAGTGGATCAAAAGCCCTATTGTGACGAATCTCGACATCCTCACCAATCTCAGCAATTCCAATTCCGCCAACGCGGCTTGTGGTTCCGGTAAAATACTTATCCACAAATTCTTTTGACAAACCAATTGCCTCAAAGATTCTTGCCGACTGGTAGGACTGCAATGTGGAAATACCCATCTTGGCTGCAATCTTAACTACACCGCCAAGAAGAGCTTTATTGTAATCAGCAATAGCTGTGTGATAATCCTTATCAAGAATTCCTATATCGATAAGCTCTGCAATACATTCCTGAGCAAGGTATGGTTGAATTGCTCTCGCACCAAAACCAAGAAGTGTAGCAATCTGATGAACGTCTCTTGGCTCACCACTTTCAAGGATAAGAGATACTGCGGTGCGTTGCTTGGTTCTTACAAGATGCTGCTCAACAGAGGATACTGCCAGAAGTGATGGTATAGGCATATGGTTTTCATCAACACCTCTGTCTGAAAGGATGATGATATTTACTCCATCTGCCACCGCTCTGTCCACAGATACGTCAAGCTGTTCAAGAGCTCTCTCCATAGGAGTGTTTTTGTAATACAAAAGAGAAATCTTTTTTACCTTAAATCCGGGCTGATTGAGAGCTTCAATCTTCATGAGATCAACACCTGTAAGAATAGGGCTGTTAACCTCAAGCACCTTACAGTTGTCACTCTTTTCTTTTAACAGGTTACCATCTGAACCGATATATACTGTTGTATCTGTAACAACCTTTTCTCTGAGTGAGTCGATAGGCGGATTGGTTACCTGGGCAAAGAGCTGCTTAAAATAGCAGAACAATGGCTGATGATGCTGAGAAAGCATAGCCAGGGGTATATCAGTTCCCATGGAAACTGTAGGCTCTATGCCATTCATAGCCATCGGCATGATCTGGCTCTTTACATCCTCATAGGAATAGCCAAATACTTTGTAGAGCTTGTCTCTCATTTCCTGAGTGTGAGTTGGTATCTTTTTATTTGGAATATTAAGTTTATGAAGATGTAAAAGATATCTGTCTAGCCACTCGCCATAAGGCTTTGCCTTAGAATACTTTTCTTTACATTCTGCATCAGAAATGATTCTGCCAGCCTTTGTATCAACAAGGAGCATGTGCCCCGGTGACAGTCTCGATTTTTTTTCAATGGTCTCTTCAGGAATATCCAATACACCTACCTCTGAAGATAGGATAAGTCGATTGTCATTTGTGACATAATATCTGGATGGACGAAGTCCGTTTCTGTCAAGGGTAGCACCGAACACTTCTCCATCTGTGAAAAGAACTGCCGCAGGGCCATCCCATGGCTCCATCATAGTTGCATAGTAGTGATAGAAATCTTTTCTATCCTGAGCCATAAAGTCATTGTGCTTCCAGGGTTCAGGAATTGTAAGCATCATAGCAAGCGGCAGATCCATGCCGTTCATATAAAGAAATTCCAAAGTATTATCAAGCATCGCAGAATCAGAACCTGATGATGCGATTACAGGATATACTTTGCCAAGATCTTCACCAAACACATCTGATGACATGGTTTCTTCACGGGCAAGCATTCTGTCGCTATTACCTCTGATAGTATTTATCTCTCCGTTATGCGCGATCATTCTATATGGATGAGCACGCTGCCAGGAAGGTGTTGTATTGGTAGAGAATCTGCTATGAACCATAGCAATCGCTGTTACGTAATCAGGGGATAAAAGATCTCCATAGAAATTACGGAGCTGCCCTACCAAAAACATTCCCTTATAAACAATGGTTCTGGATGAAAAAGAGCATATATAAGTATCCTCAGAAGATTTCTCATACTCTCTTCTGAGGCAGTAAAGACGTCTGTCAAATTCAATTCCTTTCTTAACATTTTCAGGTCTTTCTACAAAGCACTGCTCTATGTGAGGCATACAGTTTCTGGCTACTTCACCCAAAATTTCGGGATGGATCTCAACTTCTCTCCATCCCAAAACTTTGAGATTTTCTTTTTCAGCAATGACCTCAAGCATTCGCTTTGCAAACATACGCTTCATGGAATCCTGTGGAAGAAAAAACATTCCAATTCCATAGTCACCTGCATTCTTCAAAGATATTCCCAATTTCTTAGCTTCTTTTGAAAAGAACTTGTGGGAAATCTGAAGAAGAATTCCTACGCCATCACCTACTTTACCTGTGGCATCTTTGCCGGCTCTGTGTTCGAGTTTTTCGACGATAGAGAGGGCATCGTCCAAAACTGCATTATCTGGAGTACCGTCTATATTTATAACCGCGCCGATGCCACAGGCATCTCGTTCATTCATCCATGTTTCCATGTGGGCTTCCTTCCTTTTTAACTAAAATTTTGCTAACGACCGGAACTACTGTGCATAAGTGTCGCAAAGTAGTTCCGGTCTCTTATGTTTTGAATAGAAATTTATCTAAGTGAGAAGAGCATCTGTCCGTATGTAGGATAGCTGAGGTACTTCTCTGGGATAAGTGCTTCTGCCTCATCAGCAAACTTTCTGAGTTCGTCCATATCTGCAAGGACTGTACTCTGATAATATGCTGCTGTCTCAAGTGGCTCTGTCTTTCCTTCTGCTGTCTTGGTATCTTCTGCAAGCTTTTCAAGTGCTTTGTACATTCCTTCAGATGCCTTATCCAAGCCCTTAAGAAGACTGCTCTCTAATACACATCCGCCTCCAAGAAGTTCTTTCTTCTGAAGCATTTCTTTTCCAAGATCCTTCTCATAAGCTATGATGCCTTCTGTAAGGTCTTTTCTAACCATCTCCTGCATTGTAAGAGCTTCGATATGAACTGACTTTGAGTAGTTCTCAAGGAGGATTTCATATCTTGAGTGAATTTCTTCTTTTGTGAAGATGTTGTGCTTTGTGAAGAGTTCAATTGACTCATCTGAAATCCAGTAAGGCATGCAATCCGGAAGAGATTTAAGGTTTGGAAGGCCTCTCCTTTCTGCTTCTTCAACCCATTCATCTGTATATCCGTTTCCGTTGAAAAGAACTCTCTTATGTGCTAAAAGAGTTTCCTTAAGCACTTCTCTTATTTTCTCTTCAAGTTCTTCTCCTGTATATGGAGCAAGCTTTTCATAGAGCTTTGCAACTTCTTCAGCAACTGCTGTGTTGAGTACGATGTTTGCGTTAGCTACTGATACTGAAGAACCAGGCATACGGAATTCGAACTTGTTTCCTGTAAATGCGAATGGTGATGTTCTGTTTCTGTCTGTATTGTCCTTTGTGAAGTGTGGAAGAACAGTTGCGCCCATAGCCATCTGAACTTTACCTGCACTCTTATAAGCAGAGCCTTCTTCTACTGACTTAAGTACTTCTGCAAGCTCATCACCTACGAAGATTGAAATGATTGCTGGTGGTGCCTCATTTCCGCCAAGTCTGTGATCGTTTCCGGCTGATGCTACGGAAAGTCTGAGGATTGGAGCATACTCATCAACAGCTGCGATCACTGCCATAAGGAATACAAGGAATGGAATGTTCTCTCCTGGGTTTTTACCCGGATCAAGAAGGTTCATACCTGTATCTGTGCATACTGACCAGTTGTTGTGCTTACCTGAACCGTTGATTCCTTCAAATGGCTTTTCATGTAAAAGACATGCATAGTTGTGCTTGTCAGCAACCTTCTTCATAACTTCCATTGTGAGCTGGTTGTGATCTACAGCGATGTTTGCTGTCTCAAATACAGGAGCAAGCTCATGCTGTGAAGGAGCAACCTCGTTATGCTTTGTCTTTGCAGGAATGCCGAGCTTCCAAAGCTCTTCATCAAGATCATGCATATATGCTGAAACCTTTGGCTTAATTACACCAAAGTAGTGATCTTCCATTTCCTGACCCTTTGTTGCAGGTGCACCGATAAGTGTTCTTCCTGTGAAAAGAAGGTCTTTTCTCTTTTTATAAAAATCTTTATCGATCAGGAAGTATTCCTGTTCTGAAC
>JAEEGF011056818.1_pt1 | contig 15400 bp, 10 predicted proteins | sample 9134171 | NCBI WGS metagenome assembly JAEEGF01 (sample SAMN16246542, study PRJNA631951) | gut metagenome | biome: gut microbiome; feature: rumen; material: AP-attached | host: Bos | place: Iran: Karaj | collected 2018-10 | reverse complement strand
TCGCTAAAACAGCGATCCACTTTCATCCGGGCTGTATTTTCGCTGATTCAGATACGCTTCCATACCCAGGTGCTGATAGGCGAGGTCGGTGGCCACGCGGCCGCGCTGGGTGCGGATGATGAAGCCTTCCTTGATGAGGAAGGGCTCGTAAACTTCTTCCAGAGTACCGGCGTCTTCGCTCACGGAAGTGGCCAGGGTGCCGATTCCCACAGGCCCGCCCTTGAAGGTGAGGATAAGGGTGCGCAGGATCTTGTTGTCAATGGCGTCCAGGCCGCGCTTGTCTATCTTGAGTTTGTTCAGGGCAAAGCGGGTGATCTCAAGGTTGATGCGGCCGTCTCCCAGCACCTGGGCGAAGTCCCTCACGCGCTTGAGCAGCGCATTGGCGATACGCGCCGTGCCACGGCTGCGGAGCGCAATCTCATAGGCGGCATCGTCATCAATTTCCAGCGCAAGGATACGGGCCGATCTTAACACAATCTTCTTAAGGTCTTCCGTATCATAGTACTCCAGCGCGCAGTTGATGCCAAAGCGGTCCCGAAGCGGCGCGGTGAGAAGACCGCTGCGGGTGGTGGCGCCCACCAGGGTAAAAGGATTCAGGGAAATGCGCACGGAACGGGCTCCGGGTCCCTTGTCAATCATGATGTCAATCACGTAGTCCTCCATGGCGGAATACAGGTATTCCTCCACTTCCGGGGACAGCCGGTGGATTTCGTCGATGAACAGTACGTCCCCCGTCTCCAGGGAAGTGAGCAGGCCGGCCAGGTCTCCGGGCTTGTCCAGCACGGGACCCGACGTCACCTTCATGTTTACTCCCATCTCGTTGGCGATGATATGCGCCAGGGTGGTCTTGCCCAGACCGGGAGGGCCGTGGAACAGAACGTGGTCCAGAGCTTCGCCGCGCAGCTTGGCCGCCTTGATGTAGATGCCCAGATTGGATACGATTTCCTTCTGGCCGGTAAAATCATCCAGCCCCTGCGGGCGGATTATTCCCTCAAATTCACTATCTTTGCTGTCTTGAGTATCGTGCGGATCGAAGTCGGACATTGCGATGGATGGCTTTAGTTTCAGATACAAATATAGTTTTTATTTTTTCATTTGTTGTTTTTTATAAGGCTGTTGAAAAGTTGAAAACTTACTTAATTCCTTATAAATCAATAAATTGTAAAAAATAATGAATGTTAAAAACCTGTCAGTTGCGTGTGGATAAACGGTGAATAAATGAACCGGTCCCGGCGGAGGTGAGTTATCAACAGGGTTATGAACAGGTTTTCAACAGGTAAATTGAGGTAAATGTTAATAAGTGTAAATTCCTCAACGCTCCTGCAAAAGAAACTTCAAAACGGTGATGAAGTCTTTTGCAGCGGGCTCTTTTTGTCCGCACGCTGGGCGGTTCTCTCCCAAGTTGCCCTGGAAGGCACTCATCTGATTATCCTCCCCACGCGGGAATCGGCCGAATACTGCAGCGCCGACTTATATAATATGGTAGAAGGAGACTGCGTTTTCTATCTGCCCGAATCCGGGAAAAGCGTAGAGCGCAGCAACTATAAATCCTCGTTGGGTGTGCAGCGCACGGCCGCCATCGGCAAATTGCTCAACGCTTCCGCCGGGGAGAGACTCTTCATCGTCACCTACCCCGAAGCTCTGGAGGAAAAGTTACCATCGGCCCAGAAATTATCCGACGCTCTCTTTACCGTAAAGGTGGGTGAAGAGGTGAACTACGAGGACCTGCGACGGCGGCTTATCCAGGAGGGTTTTGAAAAGGTGGACTTTGTGAGCGCCCCCGGCCAGTTCGCCGTACGCGGCGCGGTGATAGACATCTTTTCCTATTCGCTGGAGCATCCTTACCGCATCAGTTTCTTCGGCAACGAGGTGGATAAGATCCATACCTTCGACTGCAACACGCAGCTTTCCATCGAAAAGGTTACGCAGGCCGATATTTACCCCGACATAGCCGCCCGGGAAGCCGGGGAGGAAGAAGGGGAGAGCCTGCTGAGCCTGCTTTCCCAGGACACCGTTGTGTGGCTGGATTCGTCGGATATGTATAAGGAGAAGGATTTCTTTGAACCATCCCTTCGTTTCAAGCACGTATTTCTGGACATCCCCCTGCAGAAGCAGGACGTGCCTTCCGTCAAGTTCAGCATTTCCCCGCAGCCGGTCTTCAACAAAAGTTTTGAATTGCTGATTTCCGACATCCGCACCAGGATGGAAAACCAGTATAAGGTGTACATCTTCGGGGAAAAAGAAAGCCAGCTGGAGCGCCTGCGTTCCATTATGCTGCAGGAGGAAAACGCCGTACTGCCGGAATTTGTCAAGGGAAAGAACATACACTCCGGCTTCATAGACAATGAAGACAAGGTTTGCTGGTACACGGATCACGAGATATTCGACCGCTTCCACCGCGTGCGGATGCGCCGTACCGTGGAGAAGAGCGAACAGCTTACCCTGAACGACCTCAGTGCCTTCAACCTGGGAGACTATGTGGTGCATATCGACCACGGCGTGGGTGTGTTCGGCGGCCTGGTGAAGATGAAGGATGACTTCGGCCGGGTGCATGAGGTTGTGAAACTGATGTATCACGGGGGAGACGTGGTGTTTGTCTCCGTGCATTCCCTGCACAAGATTTCCCGTTTCCGTTCCAAGGAAGGGGAGGCCCCGCGCATCAACAAGCTGGGTTCCAAGACTTGGAGCAACCTGAAATCGGCCGCCAAATCAAGAGTCAAGGATATTGCCAAGGAACTTATCCAGCTCTATGCCAAGCGGCGGGCGGCTACCGGTTTTGCCTTCTCGCCGGACACTTATCTGCAGGAGGAACTGGAATCTTCCTTCATGTACGAGGATACCCCGGACCAGGAAAGGGCCACCAAGGCGGTGAAGGAGGACATGGAGGATACCTGCCCCATGGACCGCCTCATCTGCGGCGACGTAGGATTCGGCAAGACGGAAATTGCCATCCGGGCAGCTTTTAAGGCGGCCTGTGATTCCAAGCAGGTGGCCGTGCTGGTTCCCACCACCATCCTGTCCCTGCAGCACTATGAGACGTTCAAGTCCCGCATGCAGAATCTTCCCTGTACGGTGGATTACGTGAGCCGCCTGCGTACTGCCAAGGAGATTACGGATATCAAGAAACGGCTCAAAAACGGTTCCATCGATATATTGATAGGTACGCACAAGATACTGGGCAACGGTTTTGAATTCAAGGACCTTGGACTGCTCATCATAGACGAGGAACAGAAGTTCGGGGTTTCGGCCAAGGAAAAACTGCGTCAGTTCAAGCACGCGGTGGATACGCTCACCCTTACGGCTACGCCCATTCCCCGTACCCTGCAGTTTTCCCTGCTGGGAGCCCGTGACCTGTCCATCATCCAGACGCCGCCGCCCAACCGCATTCCCATCCAGACAGAAATCATCCTGTTCAATGAGAATGAAATCAAGAGCATCATCAATTATGAACTGAACCGCGGCGGGCAGGTTTTCTTCCTGCACAACAAAGTGGAGGAACTGCCGGCCATTGCCGACATCCTGCACCGCCTGGTACCGGATATGAAGATTTGCGTGGCGCACGGCCAGATGGAATCCAAGGAACTGGAAGACCGGATGCTGGCCTTTATGCGCGGGGACTACGACCTGTTGCTGTGCACTACCATCATCGAGAACGGTCTGGATATTCCCAATGCCAACACCATCATCGTGAACCAGGCGCAGAACATCGGCCTCAGCGACCTGCACCAGCTGCGCGGCCGCGTGGGTAGGAGCAACCGAAAGGCGTTCTGCTACCTCATTGTGCCGCCGCTCATTTCCCTGTCCGACGACGCCCGCCGCAGGCTGCGCGCCATCGAGGAATTCAGCGACCTGGGCAGCGGTTTCAACATCGCCATGCAGGACCTGGACATCCGCGGCGCCGGCAATCTGCTGGGGGCCGAACAGAGCGGCTTCATCTCCGACATGGGTTATGAAACCTATCAGAAGATTCTGTCCGAAGCCATGGAGGAACTGGGGGTGGAAACAGGTATCCAGGTTCATCAGGGTACGGAAAAGTTTGTGGACGACTGCACCATCGAAACCGACAAGGCAGCCCATATCCCAGACGATTACATAGACATTACGGCCGAAAAGATTCGTATCTACAAGATTTTGGACGCCCAGACCGACGAAAAGGAAATCGACCGCTTCGGCCGCCAGATAGAAGACCGTTTCGGTCCGCTGCCCGACGAGGTGAAGAACCTTCTCAACGTAGTGAAAATCAGGAATCTGGGTACACGCCTGGGCTTCGAGAAGATTATCGTGAAGAACGGCATGCAGATTATGTTCTTCGTGAACAATCCCCTGTCTCCCTATTACAAGTCCAAAGTGTTCGAGACAGTGCTGGGGCGCGTGAACGAAAACAGCCAGCTCTTCAAATTCAACCAGGACGGCGGCCGCCTGAGAACCGTCTCCAGGGGAGTGGATACGCTGGATAAGGCCCTCCAAATTTTGAAAAAACTGCAATAATTGTTACTTTTGCAGGCTATGTCCAACTTAGTAGTAGAAATAGGAAACACCGCGCTGAAGGCCGCCTGGTCGGAAAAGATGACTCTGGGCAAGACCTTCCGCTACCAGGGAGAGAAGTATTTGGAATTCATTCTCTCGCTCACCCGCCGGGAAAAACCGGAGGTGATGGTGGTTTCTTCCGTCATTCCCCTCACCCAGGCCGATATCAGCGTCCTCCAGGGGGAATGCGCCCATCTGCTCATTTTGGACAGCAACCATAAGGAAGTACTCATCGGCCACGGCCTGCCTGCCTATCTGTCCTACGACCGCGCGGCATCCATCCTGGCGGCCCGTTATCTGTTCCGCGGCAAGGGTTGCACCATCGTGGACTTCGGCACCACCCTTTCTGTGGATTTTACGGATACGGACGGTCTGTACCGCGGCGGCAACCTTTCCCTGGGATTCCGTACCCGGTTCAAGGCCCTGAACCGCTATGCACGCTCCCTTCCGCTGGTGGACATTCCGGAAAATCCGGCCCCTACGGGCCTTTCGGAAGTGGCTTCCATTGAGAGCGGAGTGGTTTCAGGCATCATATTTGAAATTGAGGGCTACCTGAATCTCCAACCGGAGAATATTGTGGTATTCACCGGCGGAGACGCAAATTATTTTGCAAAACGGATGAAAAGTTCCATCTTTGTAATTTGCAACCTGGTTTTGATGGGTTTGGCTTTAATGGCAGATGAATATGTTCGCAAGAATGAAGAGAATTAGTTGGATTGCGGCGCTGCTGCTGCTGGTGCCCGTTTGGAGCGTAAACGCCCAGACGGACGGCACCTATGGCGGCTTCTCTCCCTATTCCGTCTTCGGAGTAGGTAATCTGCATCAGGCCGGCACGGCTTGGAACCGGAGCATGGGTGGCGTAGGTATCGCTGCCCGCAACAACCGCTTCGTGAACATTATGAACCCGGCCTCGGTTACCGCCCGTGACTCCCTTTCCTTCATGTCGGACTTCGGCCTCAACGGCCGCATCTCCGTCTTCCAGGACGGTGCCAAGAAGGGTGCCAATACGGTATTCAACATCGACGACTTCGTGATTTCCTTCCCCATGTGGCGCCATACGGCCTTCATGGCGGGAATCAAGCCCATCAGCGATGTGGGTTACAAGATTTCTACTTCGGAAATTACGCTGGAAAGCGGTAAGCAGACCTTTGTTTCGTCGGGTAACGGCGGTATCTACCAGGTATTCGCCGCCGCCGCCGTCACCCTGTGGGACCGCCTTTCCCTGGGAGCCCAGTTCAATTACAACTTCGGCAACATCAACAAGACGGCCTCCTTTATCTATGAGGATACCTCCAACCGTTCCTTCAGTTCCGGAGACTCCCTTCAGGTGAACAATTTCAGTGCTAAATTCGGCCTGCAGTATGCCCAGCCGCTGGGAAGAGGTTCTTCCCTGGTGCTCGGCGCCACCTATCAGCTGTCTACCCGGATCAATGGCTATACCATCCACTACCGTGAGTTGGGCAGCTATTACCGCGAGCGGGAATCGGCTACGCTGAACGAATCCGGCCTCAAACTGGGAGACGAACTGGGCGTGGGTCTGGCCTACAAGTACGCAGACAAGCTGATGGTGGAATTCGACTACATCCGCAGCAACTGGAGCGGGACGGGTCTGGATCTGGTTCCAGGATTCTCCAATGAAGGAGACGTGGCGTTCGCCCCTTCCGTGGGGCAGCGGTTCGGTTTGGGCTTCGAGTATACGCCCAACCGGTCCGATATCCGCTATTTCTTCCGCCGGTGCACCTACCGGGCAGGTACCTATTTTGAACAGTCCTATTATACGGTGGGCGGCTCGCACGTGAATGCGGCGGGCGTTACGCTGGGTATCACCCTTCCCGTCTTCCGCTGGTACAACGGTCTAACGCTGGGTGTAGACTTCGGCCGCAGGGGCCTTGCCGCCAATCAGGTAAAGGAAACTTACTTCGGATTCAATATCGGATTCAACGTGTTTGACATCTGGTTCCAGAAGCGTCCGTACGAGTAGTGGTATGATAATTGAAAAAATGTAAAATTTAAAATACTGATGTTATGAAAAAGCTATTCCTCATTTTCTTCGCGGCCATGGCCGTTTTCGCCTCGCAGAAGGTTTCTGCCCAGGGAAAATATGGCGCAGACAGTGCAGAATGCATCAAGTACCTCTCCTACTATCAGGAGTATTATAAGCAGAAGAACTATGATTCCGCTCTGCCCAACTGGCGCAAGGCCTATGCCCTGTGCCCGGCACGTGCATCCGAGAATATGTTCGTTCACGGTACCACGCTCATGACCCGTCTGGTTCCCACCATCAAGGACCGCGCTTACCGTGAGGCTGTGGTAGATACCATCCTTCTCCTCCAGGACCAGCGTATGGCCACCTATCCCAAGAAGCGCGTGGATATCCTGAACAACAAGGGTAAGTACATCATCAACTATCGCAGCTCGGACCCCAAGTACATGTACGACAACCTGTCCGCGATTGTGGATGAGCTGGGTGCCAAGAGCAACGGTTCCCTGCTGGTGAACCTGCTCCAGGCTTCCATCGCCCTGTACCGCGAGAACCAGCTTCCCGCCGACGAAGTGATTGCCCTGTATGACAAGTCCACCGCCTACATCGAGGAAGCATCGGCCAAGAATCCCGCCGAGGCCGAGGAAAACCTGAAGGTAAAGGCTACCATCGAATCCATCTTCGCCGACAGCAAGGTGGCTTCCTGCGACAACCTCATCGCCATCTTCGGTCCCCGCTATGCCGCCGATCCCGAGAACCTCACCCTGGTTTCCAACATCGTGAAGCTGATGAACAGCGCCGAGGACTGCGCCTCCAACGACCTTTACCTGAACGCTGTGACCTCCATGTACAAGCTGGATCCTTCCTACCGCAGCGCCTATGCCCTGTACCGTCTGAACGCCGCCCGTGACAACGTTGCCGATGCCGCCAATTATCTGCAGCAGGCCATCGACTCCGAAGAGTCCGACGAAGTGACCGACGCCCAGTACTACTATGAGATGGCCGCCTTCTGCTACAAGAACAACATGCGTGTAAAGGCCGCCGAGTCCGCCCGCAAGGCCATCGACCTGGATCATGGCTATGCCGGTAAGGCTTACCTCATCCTGGGTAACCTGTGGGCTTCCGCCACCTGCGGCGACACCGTGGACAAGTGGGCACGTTACTGGGCTGCCACCGACTACTATCAGAAGGCCCGCAACGCCGATCCTACCGTGGCCGATGAAGCTGCCAGCAGCATCTCCAGCGTGAGCCGTTACTTCCCGGAGGCTTCCGAGGCCTTCATGTACGACCTCACCAAGGGCCAGAGCTACACTGTTTCCTGCGGCGGAATGTCCGCTACCACTACCGTACGTGTGCAGTAAGTGAAGCTTAGCAAAATACTTATGACGACGGCAAGCGCTCTGGCGCTTGCTTTCGTCGTTTATTCCTGCAAATCCAATCTGTCGGAAGCCGAAAAGCTGGACCTGTCTGTCACCCCCCTGCAAACCGTGGACAGCATGTTCTTTGTGCAGACGGAGAACGGAAGGCTGAAAATGCGCGTGGAGGCTCCCAGGATGGAGGCCTACGAGTTCGACACCCTTTCCTACGACCTCTTCCCCGCCGGTATCCATGTATATGCCTATGCCGATGACGGCGCGCTGGAAACCACCATCGTGGCCCGCAAGGCCCGGCACGATAAATACCCCCGCCGCAAGGATGACGAACTGTGGTCCGTGTTCGGCGACGTGGTGGTGCGCAATATCCTGCGCCAGCAGACGATGGAAACCGACACCCTGTACTGGGACAGCAAGACCCACGAGATATGGACCGACTGCTACATCAAGCTGTCGTCCCCCGACGGTTTCATGCAGGGAATCGGGATGCGGTCCGACGACATGGCCCGCAACGCCATCCTGATGGACCCCTTCGACAACGAGTTCCTGATGAACCAGGACACCACTAAAGTGGTCATAGACACGGTCAATTTTATAGGGCCCCTGTTAAAAAAATTGTGATTGTTTGGAAGAATTTTCGTATTTTTGCACCCCTTATTCGAAAAATTAAAAAAACTATAATAAAATGGCAGCTCTCGAGACCATCAGAACTAAATTCGGCATTGGTGCTTCCCTCATCATTGCCTTCGGTCTGTTACTCTTCCTTGTGAACCCGTCCGACATCATCCAGACCTTCCAGTCTGCTTCTACCAAGTACGATGTCGGCAAAATCAATGGAAAACGCATCAGCTACACGGACTTCGACCAGAAGGTGAAAGAATTCTCCGAGGTTCGTGAAATGCTTACCGGTTCCTCCGCTTCCAGCGAGGATATCCAGCGTCAGACCCGCGAAACCACCTGGCAGAACCTGGTGGATGAATATCTTGTCATCCCTACCATCGAAAAGGCTGGCGTACGTGTGGGCCAGGAGGAGCAGATCAACCTCGTCATCGGCGAAAGCATTTCTCCGGTGCTTCTTTCCATGGGTATCTTCACTGACGAAAACGGCAATTATTCCGTATCGGCCGCCCGCGAGTTCCTGGAGAACGCCGCAGCCGACGAGACCGGCCGCCTGGTGCTTCTTCGCAACTACCTGCTCAACGCCGTGCGTTCGGCCCGTTTCAACGAGAAGTACAACGCCCTCTTCTCCGGCAGCTCCTATGTGAACTCCCTGGAGATGAAAAACGCCGTGGCAGAGAACAATACCACCGCTGACGTGAGTTTCGTGATGGCTCCCAACACCTACTATCCCATGGACTCCACCATCGTGGTATCCAACAAGGAAATCAAGAGCTTCTACGACGCCCATAAGGAGAATTTCAAGCAGAACGCTACCCGCGAGATCGAATATGTGGTGTATGAGGTTACTCCTTCCGCAGAGGATATCGCCGCCCAGAATGATGAGTTCGCTTCCCTCTACGAGGAGTTTGTTTCCTCTGAGAACGTGCGTGCTTTCCTGCAGCGCAACAGCGACCGTCAGTGGAGCGACGCTTGGGTGAAGGAAGGGGATCTTCGCAGCGTGAACCGTGACGTGGATGCCTTCGTGGCCGCCAACAAGACCGGTGTTTCTCCGGTTTATACTTCCGGCGAAACCTTCTATGCCGCCCGTATCATGGAAAACGCCAATGTGCCGGATTCCGTGTATGTGCGCCACATGATGTTCCAGGGCGCTGACGCCCGTCACCTGGCCGACAGCCTCATGGGTGTGCTCAAAAAGGGTAACTTCGCCGCCCTTGCTACCCTCTACTCCGCCGACAAGGGCAATGCCGCCGACGGTGAGCAGGGCAACATCGGCTGGATGACCCAGAATATGATGATCCCCGGCTTCGAGCCTGTTCTTACCGCCAAGGTGGGTGAGCCTTTCATCATCACCACCCAGTACGGTACCCACATCGTTGAGGTGACCAAGGCTACCAAGCCCGTTGCCAAGAAGAAGGTGGCTGTCTTCGAGAAGGCTACCCTTCCCAGCAAGGAAACTTACGCTGCCGTGTACAACAAGGCCAATGTCCTGGCTGTGCGCGCTGCCGGCAAGTACAATAACTACAAGGCTGCCTGCGACTCCACCGGCACCTATTCCCGCTCCCTTACCGTGAACGAGGGTACCGATACGTACGGCACCATCGGCCACGCCAAGGAAGTGACCCGCTGGGCTTTCGACAATAAGCCCGGAAAGGCTTCCGGTATCATTACCGTTGACAACAACTACTTCTTCGTGGTGGCTGTGAAAGAGGCCCACAAGGAAGGTTATGCCAGCGTGAAGGAAGTGGCAGAGAACATCCGCACCCAGCTGTATCAGGAGAAGTATTCCCAGGCCCGCAAGGAGCAGGTTGCTGCTCAGATCGAGGGTCTTTCCAGCCTGGATGCCATCGCCGAGAAACTGGGCGCTACCGTGTCCAACGTGACCGACGTTACCTTCTCCACCAACTCGGCTCCTACCACCGAGCCCGCCTTCGTGGGTGCCGTGGCTGCTGCTAAGGAGGGTGTTGTTTCCGGTCCTGTGGCCGGTATCATGGGCACCTACGTGTTCCAGGTGAATGGCCGCGAGACCGGCGCCTTCTATACGGAGGACGACGCCAAGGCTGCTCAGGCCCGCATGGAATCTTATCATGGCCAGATGCTGCTGCCCCTCATGATGCAGAACACCGTGAAGGACAACCGCGCCCGCTTCTATTAATAGATAGATTGTTGCATTTTAGAGTCATGCCCGGCCCCTGACCGGGCATCTCTTTTATTAAATAGTGTTATGTCTTTGAAATGTGGAATTGTGGGACTGCCCAATGTAGGCAAGTCTACGCTGTTTAACTGCATCAGTTCGGGAAAGGCCCAGAGCGCCAATTTCCCCTTCTGTACCATCGACCCTAACGTGGGTTCCACCAATGTGCCCGACAAGCGTCTGGAGGTCCTTACGGAGATTTGCAACCCCAAGCGTACCATCCCGGCTACGGTGGAGATCGTGGACATCGCCGGTCTGGTGAAGGGCGCTTCCCGGGGTGAGGGACTGGGAAACCAGTTTCTGGCCAACATCCGGGAAACGGATGCCATCCTGCATGTGCTGCGCTGCTTTGACGACGGCAACATCGTGCATGTGGATGGGTCTGTAGACCCTGTCCGCGACAAGGAAGTGGTGGATACCGAGCTTCAGATCAAAGACCTGGAAACGGTGGAAAACCGCATCAAGAAGGTGGAGAAGATGGCTACTACGGGAGGAGACAAGGAAGCCAAGAAACTGCTTTCCCTGCTTGTCCGTTACCGGGAAGCCCTGTTGAAAGGCCTCTCCTGCCGTACGGTGGTTCCCGAAAACGCCGAGGAGGAGCAGATGGCCAAGGATCTGTACCTTCTCACCAACAAGCCTGTGATGTATGTCTGCAACGTAGATGAGGCATCGGCTGCCACCGGCAATGCTTATGTAGATGCCGTTCGCGCTGCCGTCGCCGCAGAAAACGCCCAGATTCTGGTGATTGCTGCCAAAACCGAGGCCGAAATTGCCGAGATCGAGGACTACGAAGACCGTCAGATGTTCCTGGAGGAAATGGGCCTCAAGGAGAGTGGCGTGGTGCGCCTCATTCAGAGCGCCTACAAGCTCCTGGGCCTCCGCACCTTCTTCACCGCCGGTGCCGACGAGTGCCGCGCCTGGACCATCGTGGCAGGGGACAAGGCTCCCCGCGCCGCCGGTGTCATCCACACCGACTTCGAGCGTGGTTTCATCCGTGCCGAGGTCATCAAATACGAAGACTTCGTCCAATACAAAACCGAAGCTGCCGTCCGCGCCGCCGGTAAAATGGGTATCGAAGGCAAGGAATACGTCGTGCAGGACGGTGATATCATGCACTTCCTCTTTAACGTGTAAGCTCGGTCAATTTACCTTTATTGAGCGGAAGAATAGGTGTCATTTCCTTTCTTCCGCTTTTTTTGTGGGCGCCGCCAAGCGGGTGTACGTACAAAAAATCGGCCTCCCAGCGCGGTTTTGATGTACGTACATCGGCCGGCATCCCCTTCCATCGGCCCTTTCCCCGGTGTACGTACAAAAAATCGGCCTCCCAGTGCGGTTTCCATGTACGTACATCGGCCGGCATCCCCCTCCATCGGCCCTTTCCCCGGTGTACGTACAAAATAACGGCCTCCCAGCGCGGTTTCCATGTACGTACATCCCTTGGCGAAAACCGCCCAACCTCGAATCCTTGTAACTCATTAAACCACAATGTTTTAACTTTTTCTCTTTAAGCCGACCAGCCTAAAGAGAAAAAATTAAAACGCTAATACACAAAGTGTTAGATGCATTTCGCGCAAAAATGTATTCTACAAAAGATGTATATTTGTGGTATGAAGACACTGTTATTATGCCTGTTATTGGCTGCAAACCAGCCGGCAGACAGCATCAAGGTACTGTTCTGGAACGTAGAGAACTTCTTTGACTGGCGCAACGACTCAACCAGCGTGTCGGACGCCGAATTCTCATCACAGGGGGCCCGGAGATGGACCCGGAAACGCTTCACAGCCAAGTGCAATGCCATCGCAAAGGCTATCCTGTGGGCTGGGGCGCCAGATGTCATCGGCCTGGCCGAGGTTGAAAATGCCCGCGTCCTGAAGCGACTGCTCCAGGAGACCGCCCTGCGAAAACTGGACTACCGTATCGTGCACTTCGACTCGCCGGACACCCGCGGTATCGACGTAGCGCTGCTGTACAGGGCATCGCGGCTGGAACTGGTATCGGCCAAACCCTGCCACCTGTATGCAGAAGACTCCACCGTCCTCGCCACGCGGGACATTCTTCTCGCGCAGCTACGAACATCGGCCGGGAGCGAAATTGCCTTTCTGGTGAACCACCATCCCTCGAAGTACGGAGGAGCGGCGGCCTCGGAGCCCCGGCGGAGGACGGCGCTCATGCGCCTGAAGCAGCTGGCCGATTCCCTGCAGGCCGATGGTCCCCCGCGGATCCTCGCCATGGGTGACATGAACGACACGCCGGAGAGCCCTCTCTTCCAGCTGCTCACGCCCGCGCTGGAGAACAGTGCCGCGGACCTCCATCGGCAAGGAGAAGGAACCATCAAGTATGAGGGCCGATGGGAACTGATTGACATGTTCTTTGCATCGCCATCGGCCCGGACGGGTCCCATGCGCATCCTCCAGATTCCCTTCCTCATGACGCGGGACGGCGCCCATACGGGCACCAAGCCCCTGCGTACGTATTCCGGTCCCCGCTACAACGGCGGCGTGTCCGATCACTGTCCCATTATGATAACACTAAATATGTAATATACCATGCCTAACTATCACCTTTGTTACACGTCTCACGACGAAGTATTATTCAGAAATGAGGCCGATATGAATACGGCCTTCAACAGCTTATGCTCGGCTCTGTGTAAGACAGACAGTTCCTGCTTTGCATTTACGAACATGTCTGACCATCATCACGGTTGCTACGCGACCAAAAAGCCTGATGAACTCCTCCGGATTGCCAGGGAATCCTACACGATTCAATTCAATAATAAGTATTATAGAGTTGGTCCTCTGGGTGAAAGAGGAATATATGCACAGGAAATATCCGGACTGAAGCACTTTATAGCAGCAGTTTCCTATACACTGAAAAATGCTCCGCATCACGGGGTAACAAGTTCGCCCTTTGAGTATAAGTATTCATCGGCCAACGCGTATTTTCGGAAGCAACTGGGAAAAAACCGGGACCAGGAAATAAGACTGTCTCCCGAACAGATCAAAGCAACGTTGCCGCGTCGAGCTGCTTTCTTACCCGAATGGGAGATGGGTGTAGATGGAGTTTTCTTTCCGGAAACCGTGGTGGACGTACAAATGGTGGAAAACGCCTTCAGTACGGTACAAACCTTTAACTACTATATGGGAAGAAAGAGCGGCGAAGACTGGAAAAAGGAGCAGGCCGAAGAAAATGATCTCGATCCCTTCACGCTGGACAACATGGAAAAGCCTTTTCTGCAAAAAGAAAATGTGTCCGTTGCAGACCTTCTGAGAAATGAAAAAAGCCGGTTCACAACAGCACCCATTACAGATCTGGAATTGTGCAGCATCATAGATGAGCAGTATGTTCCCAAATATGATAGACTGTCCGTATATCACCTGAAGAGACAGGAGAAAAACGATATAGCCAATGAACTGAACAAACAGTACCACGCCAACCGCCAACAGATAATAAGGTGTTTGGTTATGCGGTAGTGGTAGGAAACGCGTTCTTCGCCCTCCCGGTGTACGTACATAGATACGTTGCTGGGAGGGTGTTTTTTTGTACGTACATCGGGGAGGGGGCCGATGGAAGGGGATGCCGGCCGATGTACGTACATGGAAACTGCGCTAGAAGGCCGTTTTTTTGTACGTACACCGGGGAAAGGGCCGATGGAAGGGGATGCCGGCCGATGTACGTACATGGAAACCGCAGTGGGAGGCCGTTTTTTTGTACGTACACCGGGGAGGGCATCCCAAAACAACAAAACTTTCACTATCTTTGTAAGACAATCTAACGAAACCAGTAACATGAAAACTAAAATCCAGGCAAAATTCAAGGAACTCTTTGGAAAAGAGGGTACGCTTTACATGTCGTCGGGCCGCATCAACCTCATTGGCGAGCACACAGACTACAACGGTGGTTATGTATTCCCCGGCGCCATTAACTTTGGCATCATGGCGGCCATCGAGCCCAACGGCACCGACAAAGTAAAAGTATTCTCCCTCGATTTCAACGAGTGCGTGGAGTTTGGCCTCAGGGAAGAAGATAAACCCGCCCAGCAGTGGGCCTCATATGTGTTTGGCGTGTGCCGTGAAACCCTCAAGCGGGGTGGAAAGGTGCAGGGCTTCAACGCCGTGTTTGCCGGCGATGTGCCCCTGGGAGCCGGCCTCAGCAGTTCTGCTGCCCTTGAGAGCGTGTTTGCCTATGCCATCAACGAAATCAATGGAAACGGCATAGAGAAGTTCGAACTGGCTAAGATTGGCCAGAGCACCGAGCACAACTACTGCGGTGTCAAGTGCGGTATCATGGACCAGTTCGCCTCCATCTTCGGAAAGGAAGGCGCCCTCATCCGCCTCAACTGCAAGACAGGGGAGTACAAGTATTTCCCCTTCAATCCCAAGGGTTACAAACTGGTGCTCATCGATTCCTGTGTCAAGCACGAGCTCGCCTCCAGCGCTTATAACAAGCGCCGTGAGTCCTGCGAGAACGCTGCTGCCGCTATCCGCAAGAACCACCCCGAGGTAGAGTTTCTCTCCGACGCCAAGCGCCTGTGGCTGGACGAAGTCCGCGCCGAAATCCCTGAGGAAGACTTCCTGCGCGCAGAATACGTGATTGGTGAAGTCCAGCGCGTGCTGGATGTGTGCGATGCCCTGGAAAGAGGGGACTACGAGACCGTGGGCGAAATGATGTACCAGACCCACTTTGGTCTGAGCCGCCTCTATGAGGTTT
>JAEEGF011225163.1_pt1 | contig 15402 bp, 14 predicted proteins | sample 9134171 | NCBI WGS metagenome assembly JAEEGF01 (sample SAMN16246542, study PRJNA631951) | gut metagenome | biome: gut microbiome; feature: rumen; material: AP-attached | host: Bos | place: Iran: Karaj | collected 2018-10 | reverse complement strand
CTCTCCCCGTCCACGCCGGTGATCTTCACGTCCAGAAGCTGCCCCCGCAGGCCTTCCTGCTCCACCTTCACCAGGAGATAGGTGTCGCTGTGGCCGAGGCTCCCCTCCTCGCCGGTCTCGAAGAGCACCGGCAGGGTGAGCCCCACGCTCTGCTCCAGATAAGCCCGGTGCATCCGCGCTGCCACAGCCTGGGCCTCCCGGGCACGGAGCGCCTTCAGGGCGTGGGTGCACTGCTCCGGCATCTGGTCCGCCGGGGTGCCGGGCCGCCGGGAATAGGGGAAAATGTGCATATCCGAAAAGGCGCACTTTTCGATGAAGGCCAGGGTCTCTGCCTGGTCAGCGTCCGTCTCCCCGGGAAAGCCGGTGATGAGATCGCAGGTCAGGGCGCAGCCGGGGAAATACCGGCGCAGCAGCTCCGTCGCCGCAAAGAAGCGGGCGGTGTCGTACTTCCGGTTCATGGCCTTCAGGGTCCGGTCGCAGCCGGACTGGAGGGACAGGTGGAAGTGGCGGCAGAGCTTTCCCGTGGCTGCAAGGCGGCGGCAGAAGTCCTCGGTGATCACCGTGGGCTCCAGGGAGCTGAGCCGGATGCGCATGTCCCCGGCCTCCTTCGCCACGGCCTCGATACAGTCGGCAAGGCCGGGCTTTCCCGGCAGGTCCACCCCGTAGGAGGCCACCTCGATGCCGGTGAGCACCAGCTCCCGGAAGCCCTGCTCCCGGATGCGCGCCGTCTCGGCGGCGGCGTCGGCCAGAGGCAAGGAGCGGAGCCGGCCCCTGGTGTAGGGGATGATGCAGTAGCTGCAGAAATTCACGCAGCCGTCCTGGACCTTCAGCATGGCCCGGGTGCGGCCCTCCAGGGCCCCGGCGGGCAGCTTTTCCAGCTGGCGGCGGCGGAAGGGCTCGTCCACGCTCCGGGTCCTCAGCCCCTCCTGCACGGCCCGCTCCACCGCCTCCACAAAGGCCATCCGGTCCGCCGCGCCGAAGATGACCTTGGCGCCGATGCGGGCGGTCTCCTCGGGGCTGAGCTGGGAGTAGCAGCCGCAGACGGCCAGCACCGCGCCGGGGTTCTCGTCCCGGAGACGGCGCAGCAGCTGGCGGGACTTGCGCCCGCTCTCCGCCGTGACGGCGCAGGTGTTCACGATGACGGCGTCGGCGATCTCGCCGGGGGCGCAGGGCTGGTGTCCGTGCTCCTGGAGACGGGTCTCCATGGCCTGGGTCTCAAACTGGTTGACCTTGCAGCCGAGAGTGGATATAATATATTTCATCTATCATTCTCCTTGTAACCGCCCCTGCGCAAGGGGAGGTGCTGAGCGAAGCGAGGCGGAGGGGTCGTCGCTGCGGCCTGATTCGCTGCTGTTTTGCTCTCTTTGCAGAGAGGAAGGCTATTACTATGCACTATCTGGACAATTCCGCCACCACCCGCGTCTGCCCGGAGGCGGCGCAGGCGGCACTTTCCGCCATGACGGAGTGCTTCGGCAATCCCAGCTCCACCTATACCCTGGGCCGGGAGGCCAAAAAGCTGCTGGACAAGAGCCGCAAACAGGTTTCCGACGCGCTGGGCTGCGCCCCGGGAGAGCTGGTGTTCACCTCCTGCGGCTCCGAGAGCGACAACTGGGCCATTCTCGGCGGCGCGGAGGCCATGAAACGCAGGGGGAAGCACGTGATCTCCTCCCTGGTAGAGCACGACGCCGTGCGCAAAAGCCTGGACGAGCTGGAAGCCCGGGGCTTCGAGGTCACGCGCCTGAAGCCGGAAAAGGACGGCTCTGTCTCCCCGGAGACGGTGCTTGCCGCCCTGCGGGAGGATACGGTGCTGGTGACGCTGATGCTGGTGAACAACGAGACCGGCGGCGTCACCGATATTGCTTCCGTCGCAAAGGGGCTCAGGGCGAGGGGCTCCTCCGCCCTGCTGCACACCGACGCGGTGCAGGGCTTTCTCAAGGTCCCCTTTTCCGCCAAAAGCCTGGGCGCCGATCTCATCAGCGTCAGCGGCCACAAGATCCACGCGCCCAAGGGCGTGGGGGCGCTGTACCTCCGCCAGGGTCTCCGGCTGAAGCCTTTCATTCTGGGCGGCGGGCAGGAGGAGGGCCGCCGGGCCGGCACCGAGGCCATGCCCCAGATCGCCGCCTTCGGCGAGGCCTGCCGCATCGGGAAAGCCGGGATGAGCGAGAACATCCGCCGCATGGCAGCCTTGAAGCAGGAGCTGCTGGAGGAACTGCGCGCAGGGATCCCGGAGCTGGGCTGGGTGGAATCCGCCGCGCCCCACATTCTCTCCGTTTCTCTGCCCGGCTGGCGCAGCGAGGTACTGATGAACTTCCTGGAGACCAGGGAGATCTACGTATCAAAAAGCTCCGCCTGCAAAAAAGGCGGGCGGAGCCATGTGCTGGAGGCCATCGGGCTGGACGCCCGGGCCATTGACGGGGCGCTTCGGATCGGACTGAGCCGCATGAGCACAGAGGAGGACATCCTGGCCCTCGTCCGTGGGCTTCTGGACGCCCGGGCGAGCCTGGCGCACCGGTAACAGGGAAAAGAGAAGAGTGAAGAGTGAAAAGATGTGGTATCCGCTGCGCGGATAGATTTTGTTTATTCACTCGCTTCGCTTTTCCCGCTCTCGCCTGTCCCCGGCTTCTTCACCGGCTGACGCGTCACCGGGTCGATATGATCCAGATGCTCATACTGAGCGGTCTCCCACGGGAGATCGCTTTTTTTCAGCCTCGCCTCCACCCGTTTGGTCAGGAAGGTGTAAATCACCACAAACACAGGCACGCCCAGGATCATGCCGCCGAAGCCGAAGAGCCCGGCGCCCACCACGATGGCGAAGAGCACCCAGAAGCTGGTGATGCCGATGGAGTTGCCCAGGATCTTGGGCCCGATAAAGTTGCCGTCGATCTGCTGCAGGATGATGACGAAGACGATGAAGATCAGGCACTTGAGGGGGTCCACCATCAGGATGATCAGCGCGCTGGGCACGGCGCCGATGAGGGGGCCGAAGAAGGGGATGATATTGGTGACGCCCACGATCACGCTGACCAGCAGCGCATAGGGCATGTTCAAAATGGCGCAGACGATATAGCAGATCAGGCCGATGATGGCCGAATCCAGAAGCTTGCCGGAGATGAACCCCATGAAGGTCCGGTCCGTGAACTCCACAGCCTCCCGCACCTTCTCCGCCGTCTCCAGGGAGAACCAGCTGTAATTCAGCTTTCTGAGGGCGGCGGTGAAATGCTCCAGATCCGAGAGAAGATAGATGGACACGATGATGCCGATGAGCAGATTGTAGATCCCCATCACCACCACATAGCCGCCCTCGATGAGGGTGGTGACGAAGTTGCCCACGCCCGGCAGCAGCTTGGTGCTGACCCAGGACATGATGTCGGTGTTCAGGGTGTTGATGGCATCGCCCACATACTTGGTGATCTCCGGGTGATTATCCAGCAGGCCTGTAGCCCAGGCGGACAGATCCCGCAGATAGTCCGGCCCGTTTTTCACGATGGTCTCGATGCTGCTGTAGAGCTGGGGCAGGATGAGATAGACCAGAGCCGTCAGCACCGCCAGCATCGCAAGCTCCGACACCAGGATGGAAAGGGCTCTGGCAAGCTTTCGGCCGTCGTTCTTTTTGTTTTTGGCAAAGAGCTTGCGGCAGAGGGGGCCGAAGGCGCTGCGCTCCAGCAGCCGCATCAGCGGCGCGATCAGATAGGTGATCACAAAGCCCCATATGAAGGGGCTGAGGACCTTCAGCAGCTTTCCCAGGGCTTTGCGCAGATCCGGCAGGAAGCGCAGCGCCATATAGAACAGGATCGCCGCGGCGATCACGCAGAAGGCCGTGATGCCCCAGTACAGATATTTTCTGTCCCAGCGAAAATGCCGTCTCATAAGTGTTGTCCTCCGTTACGCGAATTCCCACACACAAACTCTTTCTATCTTGTATATTTTACTATCGCCCCGCGCGTGCGTCAAGTCGCTTTTTTCTCGCCCCGCTTCTCCTCTCTTCGCCGTTATGGTACTCTTGTTATGGAAACCTCTTTTCCGATTTCGTGCCGATTTTTGAAAAAGCCTTTTGTGGAAAACCCTGTGGAAAATGTTTAAAACCCTTGATGTTCCCTGCTTTTGTCCACCGTCAGCCAAAGTCTTCCAGTCCGTGGATGGGACGCTTCCGACCATAATTTTGTCAACCTTTGTCGAAGGGCATGTTCTCTCTTTGCCGCGCATAGGCTTCCCCAGGACGCAGAAACAGTCCGGCTTTGCCGCCGGTCTTTTCCGAACACGGGGAGGAGAACATGAGACGAACGCTTTGTATGCTGCTGTTGTTTGCCGCGCTTTTGCCGGGGCGCGGCTCTGGCCCAAGGTCTTTGCGGGACGGGGAGATCCCCCTGCGATCGCCCTCCGCCATCCTGATGGAGCAGGAGACCGGCGCCGTGCTCTACGAAAAAAACGCGGACGAGCGCATGGCGCCGGCCAGCATCACCAAGGTGATGACCATGCTGCTGATCCTGGAGGATGTGGAGAGCGGGAAGCTCCGGCTGGAGGACACCGTCACCGCCAGCGCGCGGGCCGCCTCCTTCGGAGGCAGCTGCGTCTTTCTGGAGGAGGGAGAAAGGATGCGCGCGGAGGAGATGCTCAAGTGCATCGCCGTGGTCTCCGCCAACGACTGCGCCGTGGCCATGGCGGAGCACCTGAACGGCACGGAGGCCCTCTTCGTGGATCGGATGAACAGGCGGGCGGAAGAACTGGGGCTTCTCAACACCCACTTCACCAACTGCACCGGCCTTTTTGACGACGAGGAGCACTACTCCACCGCCAGGGACATTGCCATCCTCTCCCGGGAGCTGATGCGCCATGAGGAGATCAAGCGCTTCACCACCATCTGGATGGACAGCATCCGGGACGGGGCCTTTGAGCTGGTGAACACCAACAGGCTGGTGAACCGCTATGAGGGCTGCACCGGGCTCAAGACCGGCTTTACCTCCAAGGCCATGTACTGTCTGGCTGCCACGGCGGAGCGGGACGGGGTCTCCTTCCTGGCGGTGGTGATGCACAGCGAGAGCGCCGAGAGCCGCAACGCCGACGCCACGGCCCTGCTGAACTTCGCCTTTTCCAACTATAGCCTCTGCTCCCTCCGGCCGGAGGCGCCCCTGCCGGAGCTGCCGGTGGAAATGGGCCGGGAGGGCAGCGTTCCCCTCCGCTGCGGCGGGGAGGCCTGGGCCCTCACGGAAAAGAAAAGCGGCAGCCCCTCCTACACCCTGCAGCTGCCTTCCCTGCTTTCTGCCCCGGTGGAGGAGGGGCAGCAGGTGGGCACCCTCCGGGTTCGCCTGGGCGAGGAGACGGTGGCGGAGCTGCCGATCCTGGCGGCAGCGTCCGTCCCCCGCATCGGCTTCTGGGGCATCTTCCGGAAGCTGGCCGGGAGCCTTGTGGGACTGTGAAAGCCGGGCAGCGAAAAAAGCCGGACTTTCACCGCCCCGGTTTTCCGCTGCCGCTCAAGTCTCAAATCGCAAAACGCCTTTGCTTTTCCTTGCAATCGGGAGAAAATGTAGTATAATATTGCCGAATTCTTTTATACTATGAGGAGGCAATATGGTACACGTAGATCTTTCCGGCGCAAAGAAGTTCTTCACCGCCGCCGGCCCCGATTACAAGCTGGCCGCTCTGGCCCATGAAACTCTGGCAAGCGGCACCGGCCTGGGCGCCGACTTTATCGGCTGGCGCAGCCTTCCCCAGCACATCAAGGAAACCGAACTGGACCGGATCGTGGCCGCGGCGGAAAAGATCCGCGCCCGCTCCACCGCTCTCGTGGTCATCGGCATCGGCGGCTCCTACCTGGGCGCCCGCGGCGCCATTGAGCTGTTGAAGCCCGTTCCCGGCAAGGGCGATCCCCGGGTCTTCTTCGTGGGCAACACCCTCTCCGCCGACGCGCTGTGGGACACTCTGGATCAGCTGGGGGACCAGGACTTTGACGTAAACGTGATCTCCAAGTCCGGCACCACCCTGGAGCCTGCCGCCTCCTTCCGCATTTTCCGGGAGCTGCTGGCAAAGAAGTACGGCGACAAGGCCGACGAGCACATCTTCGCCACCACTGACGCCAAGCGCGGCGCCCTCAAGTCCCTGGCCAACGACCGGGGCTGGGAGAGCTTCATCGTGCCCGACGACGTGGGCGGCCGCTTCAGCGTGCTGTCCGCGGTGGGCCTGCTGCCCATGGCCGTGGCCGGCATCGACGTGCGCCTTGTCATTGACAGCGCCATTGCCGAGCTGAAGGCCCTGGACCAGCGCTCCCCGGAGAACCCCGCCTGGCAGTATGCCGCCGCCCGGCAGCATCTCTACGGCAAGGGCTACGGCATTGAGATCCTGGGCTGCTATGAGCCCAGCTTCCGCTTCATGGGCGAGTGGTGGAAGCAGCTCTACGGCGAAAGCGAAGGCAAGGACGGCAAGGGCATCTTCCCCGCCAGCGTCGAGTTCACCGCGGACCTGCACTCCATGGGCCAGTTCATCCAGGCCGGTCCCCGCACCCTGATGGAGACCATCGTCCGCTTTGCAGCCAGCCGCCGGGAGTTCCCCTTCCCCGATGACGAGCAGAACGCCGATGGGCTCAACTACCTGGTAGGCAAGGACATGGCGGAGATCAACCGCATTGCTTCCGACGCCGTGCGTGAGGCCCATGTGGCCGGCGGCGTGCCCAACCTGGTGGTGGAGGTACCCAAGCGCAACGAGGAAGGCTTCGCCGCCCTGGTCTGCTTCTTCGAGGTTGCCTGCGCCATTTCCGGCTACATGTCCGGCGTCAATCCCTTTGACCAGCCCGGCGTGGAGGCCTACAAGAAGAACATGTTCCGCATGCTGGGCAAGCCCGGCGCGGTCTGAACCGGATCATAGGAAAAACGAGGATGTGGAAAACACATCCTCGTTTTTCTGTTTTTTTCAGGCCTTTGAAACCTCGGTCCTTGTCGAAGGGCGGATAGTATCCGCCCCTGGGGCAGGACCTTCGTCAACCGCCGGGTGCGCGGATCCGCATGGTGTACGCATTTGCTGTCCCTGACCCGATACAATGGAATCCATGGCACGGCGCCCCGAGGGCGTTAGGGTTGGGATCCGCTGCGCAGAAAACCACTCCGTCACCGTCGCAGGCTCCGGCGACACCTCCCCTTTCAGGGGAGGCAAGGGCGGCCGGTCAAGGGCCGCACCTCCCACCCTGTCATCCTGAGGAGGTGAAGCCGACAAAGGATCCCGACGGCGCAAGGTCGGTTTTGCCGTGCGGCAAAACGCATCTGGCCGTTCGCCGTCACGGAAGCGGCAGCGGGCGCTCCAGTGCAAAGCGGGGTCCTTCTTCGCCCAGGGTCCCGGTGGCGCGAAAGCCGCATTTTGCAAGGACGCTCTGCGACGCGGCGTTTCCGGCCTCCGTTTCCGCCTCCAGCGTCTTCAGCTCCCCATGCCCAAAGGCCCAGCGGCAGGCCGCATGCACGGCTTCCGTGGCATAGCCCCGCCCCTGAAACGCCTCCAGGATCCCGTAGCCGATCTCCGCCGTGCCGTTATCCCGGAGCCCTTTGAAGCAGAGATCCCCGACCTGCATCCCGTCCTTCGTTTCCATGATCCAGGCGGCGTACCAGTCCCATTGCTCCGGATGCCGCAGGCAGCCCTCCAGCATCTCGGAATAGGCTTTTTTCAGTCCTTCGTCCCGCTCGGAAGCGATCATGGCCTCCATCTGTTCCCGGGACGCGGGGTATATGTTCAGGCGATCCGTTTGTATCATCGTTTCCTCCCGTCATGGGTCTTTTTTCGGAAAGCTTCCCGCGTGCGCCTTCCTGTCACAGGGCGTCCCTTTGGATCACGTAGTAGGTAAGATCCCGGGGCACGTCCAGATAGCTCAGCTCCTTTTCCGCGAAATGATCGTAACGCATGCCGCATTTTTCCATCACGCGGCGGGAGGCCTCATTTCCGGTAAAGAAGGAGGCATAGACTCGCTTCAGGCCCTTTTCCCGGAACAGATATTCCAGGAAGCGCCGGACCGCCTCCGTTGCATAGCCCCGATGCCAGAAGCCGGAGCCGAGCCCGTAGCCGATCTCGCAGGAGTCCCCCGTTTCATCGAAATACGAAAGGATCCCGATGAGCCGGCCGCTTTCCTTCAGCCGGATCGCGAACAAGTCCCGCCTGCCCGGATAGGAGGAAAAGTCGAAGTCCTCCATGGTTTCCGCATACCGGCAGATAAAGGTTTCCAGCACCCTTTTGTCATGGGAGATGTTGATGAAGTAGTCCTCCTTATCCGTCTCCCGGACCGGGTCAAGGAGCAGTCGTTCCGTCTCCAGTTCAAGCATGGTCTGTCTCTCCGTACACCTTCCCGAAATGCCGGCTGAAGGCCCGGATCTGCGCCATCGCTTCCTCTGTTTTTTCCGGCTCCCGGTCGCAGAGGTGGATCAGGGCGGAGATCGGCGCGGTATAGGCCAGGGCCAGCAGGCTCGGATCGTCCCTGCGGAGAAGGCCCTTCTCCATCATGCCGGCGAATATCCCTGTGAACATGTCCGTGAGGCCGGTAAGGAAGTGCTTCGTTGCAAGCTCCCGGGCGCGAGCGTCCCGGAACTGTTCCAGCGTCAGCACCTTGCGCGTCATGACGACCCGCTCGTCACGGACCGTGAAGTCCACCATCCGCATGGTCATCTCCGTCAGCTCTTCGGTCGAATCCGGCACAGGCGGCAGGCGCTCCGGGGAACCGAAATGCTCCCCGTAGTAGGCGACCATCTCATCCAGCAGCGCGTTCCAGATCGCTTCCTTGCTCTCGAAATGCTTGTAGACCCCGGACTTCACAAGTCCCAGGGCCGCGCTCAGCTCCCGGATGTTGGTCCCCGCATATCCGTTTTGCGAAAACAGTTCCAGCGCCGCCGCCAGGATCCTCTCCTTCGTTTCCTTCGCCATCATAACCTCCGCGCATAAAAGTGACCTTCCGTTCACCTATTATAGGGAGCGAAAGGTCATCTGTCAACGGTTTTTGATTCTTTACGCTTCAGGAGCCTCTTTCGGGACCTTGCCGTCCAGCTCTCTCGCCCGCTCCAGCAGGTCGAAGAGCCCATCCTCCGAGAGGACGCCCCGCTTCAGATCTTCCGGCAGCAGGCCCGCCTCGTCCGCCGTAAAGTCGGAGAGCCAGTCTCCCCCGTCGTAATAGGCGGCCAGCTCTTCCAGCGCCGGGCGGCAGGCCTCCCAGCGCTCCAGGGCCTGCTCCAGCCCCTCCGCCGCCGCCAGTACCGCATCCATCTTCTCCTCCATCCGGCTGATCCTGTCGATCCGTTTTGTCTGATCCATTGTATTTCCCCCGTTTTTCTCAAATCTCAAAACAGATAGCGGAAAAAAGGGATATGGAACAGCCGTTCCATATCCCCTTTTCTCACGTTACAGATACTGGTCGTGCTCTCTGCTGTCATACCATTTTTCCAGCAGAGGAGCCAGCAGGGCGGTGGCCTTCATATCCAGGTTGAAGAAATAGATGGTAAAGGTGACCACAAAGAAGCCCAGCGCGATCCCCAGCAGGATCAGGGGGAGTTTCAACAGTTTCTTCATCATTCGCTGCTCCTTTATCTTAGTAAGCCTCGTCGTCGGGAATATGCTCCAGAGACGGATCCAGCGGCTCCTCCCGCATGACGGTGCGCATGTAGTTGCTCACCTGGTCGCGGATGGCGTTGCGGGTGAAGACACGGGGATCGCAGAGGTCGTGGCTGACCCACATGATGTGGATGCCCCGCTCCCGGGCCTGATCTTCGAACATGCCGTGCATGCCGGTAAGGGCCTTGCAGCTCATATGCTCCCACATCATGACGATGTCGGCGTTCATCTTCTCGCACAGCTCCCACAGCTCGTCCAGCAGGACCTTGTAGCCGCCGTGGGTGTGGTTGCGCATGATCATCTCCATGTTCAGCATGGCCATGTCGCGGTAGGCCTGCTCCCGATTCTCGGGGGTGTCCTCCTCGGCGATCATGTCGGTGTTGATGATGGAGAGCATGTCGCACAGCGGCATCACGCCCCAGCACTGGACCATCCAGTAGAGCATGTCGATGACATACTGGGGCTGCACGCCCCAGACGATGGCCCGATGGCGGTACTCCTTGGCATACATGCGCTTGGCCTTGTAGCCCTTCTCCGCAAGCTCCAGCAGCTTCTTGTCGATCTTCAGGAACTGGGGATCCCGGCCGGAGTTGCCCATGTAGTTGGTGTCGTTATACAGGGAGAAGGCGGCGCCGAAGAACTGAGGATAGGGGGTGGAGTTGATCTCCAGCTGGGCGATGCGGCACTTGGTGGCGTAGTTCACCCGCTTGGCGGCGGCAAAGTAGCGGTCCCAATCCCAGTGCTCGCCGGTGTGCTCTTCCACAAAGGCGATGGCCTGCTTGATCTGGTCGGCGGCGTAGTCCAGCACGTCCGGCTCCTTGTGGCGCAGCGGGGTGGCCAGCTGGAAGGTGGGGATGCCGTACTGCCGCTCCAGGCGCTTGGCGATGATGCCGTTGCCCATGAGGGAGCCGTCGCAGGTGGTGTTGTTCTGCACCGCGCAGCAGCCCAGCACGCAGAAGTCGTCGTCGATGGAGATGCCGGCCTCGGCCTCGGGCATGGGGCAGACGTCGCCGGGGATGCCATTGAGCTGGGCCACGTCCAGATAGTGCATGACGTTGAACTGGTGGAAGATATTGGAGGCGAACATGGTGGGCACTTCGCGGAGGATGGTGTGCACCTTCTCCTTGTCGAAGCCCATCATGAAGGTGACCATGGAGTTCTCGTCGGTGATGACGCACTTGTCGGAATAGGCCTTGTCGTTGCCCACCCGGCGGTCGCCGCGGAAGCAGTTGGCGATGGCCTGGGTCACGTCGGCAATGACGAAGTTGAAGGAGGTGTGGGCGATGCGCAGCGCCTCATCCCGCAGGCCGACGGTGAACTTGTCCATACCGTGGGGGACGAAGAGGTAGCTCATCATCCAGCGGTAGCGCAGGAAGCCCTTGACGTTGCGGGGGTTGAGGATGAACTTGCCCAGCACGCCGAACATCAGGTAGCACCAGCGGGTGTAATCGTAGAAGGTGTCCTTGAAGCCGCGCCATTCACGGCGGGCGCGCACTTTCAGCTTATCGCTGTAGATCTTGCCGGGGGACTGCTCGCCGGCGCGTTTGCGGGTGTTGATGACTTTTTCGACGGTCTTCATGCTTTCCCACCTTTCTGGATCTTCTTGATCTCAATGCTCTCCACGAAGGCCTGGACGCGGGTGCGCATCTGGCCGCCGGCGGACGCGATGTTGTACGGCCGGTCAACGGACAGCACGGGGTAGCCGAAGTCATGCTGCAGCATGGCGGAGCCCAGGGTGCGTTCATAGGCCCAGGGGTCGCAGAACTTGACCTGCTGGTAGAGGATGCCCTCCGCGCCGTATTCCTTGGCCAGGTCCGCCACATACTGCTTGCGGCCGTAGACCTTGTCCATGCTCATCATGCGCGGGCAGTGGCAGTTTCGGATGTAGTGGCGGCAGACCTGGGTGAGGGCGTCCTCCTCGTCGTTGAGGGCGATCTCCAGGCGGCCGGGGTAGGAGCCGAAGCAGAAGCGGTCGCAGCAGACGAAGGCGCCGCACTCCTCGATGAGCTTCACAAAGCCGGAGTCGTCCACCTCGGAGCCCACCAGCAGCACCCGGGCGCGCCAGGGCTTTTCATCGGGCTCGCGAGTCTTCAGCTCTTCCAGGGTCTCCTCCAGCTTCTCGAGCACGAGATAGGAGGGGCAGACGTAGGTGGCCAGGCACAGCACGTGGAATTCGTAGCCGGTGATGCGGGGCTTGTCCCCCTTGCGGAATTCGCCGATGGCCCGGATCAGGCGGCAGAGCTTGTTGTGCTCGGCCACGGCCTTGCGGATGGCGGCGTCGGAGATGTCGATGCCGTATTTCTCGTGGAGGGGCTTGAGCACGTGGTTGGTGCACTGGAGCACGGAGAGCTTCACGTCGGTCTCGCTGTTTTTGAAGGCGATCTCCATGTACTCGTGGAAGAACTTGGGATTCCCCTCCCCCATGGTCTTCAGCAGCTCCATGTTCTCCACGCAGCGGTTCATCATGGTGCAGCCGTCGGGAGTGATGACACAGTCGGCAAAATTGAAGCCGCCCTCAATGGCCCGCTCCAGCAGGGCCCGGCTGGGCTCGCAGAGAAGGTTGGTCATGTAATAGGTGGCGATGTCCATGGAGCCGGTGTGGGGCGCGTGGAGGCGGATGGAGAAGGCGCCGTCCAGATTCAGCAGAGGTTCGGGCACGTTCTCGCAGGTATAGGCCACGCAGACCTTGCCCTCGGCCTTGGCCTGGGCGATCAGCTCGTTGTTGGCCTCCTGCAGCAGGTTCTCGAAATAGAGCAGATGCTTTAAGTCTCTCATCAAATCCCTCTTTTCACTATTTTTAGTGCAATGGGCATATTAAGGCTTTATAATTGTAACAATTCGCCCATGGAAATGCAAGTTTGGCTTCCATTTTTAGCATAATCATAGAAAACGCCCCGGCTCTTTTGTTCAGTTCGCCAAGTTGTCATGCCGGTTCGTCATGACAGTTTCTCGCTCTGTGTACAGTTGCGGAAAACCTTTGAACGCAGCAATGCAAAAGGGATGGACATAGCTTGGAATCGCCGCGGGGGAGGGGCATACCCATAGGGCACGCAGACCTCCCCCATGCTGCATCGAACGGACTTTGCATCATGCTTCGCTTTCTGCAGAGATTCCCTGTTTGGCTGCGTTTTTCGCTTTTCTCCCGGCTTTTTGTGCAATCTATCCGTTTCCTCCGCGCCGGGGCTGCGGAAAATTTACCGATGATTCACTTCTTTTCGCTTGCCAGTTTCCCGGATTCATGGTAAGCTAAAGCCAACAAACGAAATATTTGTAAGGAGAGTGATCCCCTATGGTTCAGCTCATTATCGGCCTGAAGGGCTCCGGCAAAACGAAGAAGCTGGTGGACATGGTCCGCGACGCGGTGAATGAAGAGACCGGCGACGTGGTATGCATCGAGAAGGAGCGCAAGCTCACCTTTGATATCCCCTATCAGGCCCGTCTCATCGACGCGGGCGTTTATGACATCGGCAGCTATGAGTTCCTGCGCGGCCTCATCTGCGGCGTTCACGCCGGCAACTACGACATCACCCATTTCTTCATCGACAATTTCTACAAGCTGGTGAACGACAAGTCCCCCGAAGCGCTGGAGACCTTCCTGACCTGGCTGGACAAATTCTCCGCCCAGGAGAAGATCAGCTTTGTCATCAGCCTCTCCGTGGATGCGGCCAATCTCCCCGCCAGCGTGCTCAAATATCAGATTTAAATGGAAACAGGCCTGAAAAGCGCAGCTTTTCAGGCCTTTTTCATTTCGTATTTCGTTTTTTGGCAAGACCTCACGACACGCCGGCGGCAGCTTCCCTTCCGGAACGGCGAGGGTGACCTCCGTCCGCTCCGTGCCAAAAAACACCCCGATAGCTTGTGCCCTCGGGGTGTCGCAAAGCCTTCCCCGCGCACGGGGGAAAGAGTCCTCGCGCTGCCTGTGGCAGAAAAAGCGAGGGCTCTTTTTCCGCAGCGGTCGAAAAATGCAAGGGACGGCGTAAGCCCGCAGCATTTTTCGGGCACCGCAAGGTGGACAGGGACCGCTTGCGGTGGATGAGGGCCCCGCGAAGCGGATTCTGGATTCAATAGTGCCGGGTCAGGTGGGACGGGGAACCGTCCCCTGTCCCACTTTACGTCTGTCTTCCATTCTCTTATCTTCCATCCTGAGGCTTCCAGTAAACGGGCTTCCCTTCTTCGTCTACCGCGTAGGACAGATTCCCTCCGCTTCCTTCCCTTACATCAAGGCGGTTTTCAGCGGCATCCCAATCAACGCAGACCGAAAGCCCCATGTTTTCCAGCATCGTCACGGTGCAGAAATTGTCCAGGTAAATATCCTGGCTGTCCTCGTAAACACGGCAGTGCATGACCACCAACCCTTTGCCCGGTACGATGCAGTTTTCTGCGCTGCCTTCTTTGCAAATGGTCTCATCCGTTAAAGAAAGGATATATGCCTGATCCCGGATGACAAATCTCGCCGTATTCGAGTCCTCCCATTCAACCGGAACATGGAGATTCTCCAAAGTTTTCAGCAAGGGGAAACTGGCGAAATAGATATCTCTTTCGACAATATATACATGATCATCCTCAACTTTTGTGCCGTTTACATAGAGTACGGGATAGAAAGGATATGGCTCGTCAAAAGGGTCTTCGTGGACTCTCGTCTTGTTAACAATCCATATTCCTGCAACGACTGCGACCGCGAGCATAACGATCATCCAGCGTTTCTTCATGTAAACCTCCATTATTCCGCACTATCTGTTAAGCGAACTGCATTTTGGCACGTATATGCCACCAAAATTCATACCATGTATTGTGTTCCCAAACGAGTCTACATATCCTGTTGAAAACTCTTCAAACGTCTGGATTCCTCTTGCGTTTTGTGGATTATTCATATATACAATTCCGCGTTCAACATCTACTCCTGTAACAACCACTAAATGTGCACTGGGACACTGGGACAGGGGACGGTTCTCTGTCCCATATTGGCCCTGATCGCTAATATCATTATAATCGAAAAACAGGCATCTATCAAGAACTTGATCCACCAAAACACCCCGAGGGCTTGCCCTCGGGGTGCCACGCTAAGGATTCAGTTGTGCCGGGTCAGGTGGGCCGGGGAACCGTCCCCTGTCCCACTGTTGTTCATATTTGTCGTAAAGAAAAGAAGTTGACAGTAATTGCCCTTGAAGTTGTGACAGATAATTATACACAACAAGGTAGCTATTTCGGGTCGCTTGGCGTTCTTCACCCCTTGAAGTTAACTCCAGATTGTTAATCCACTGAAAGTAATGTGTTAATTCGTGAGCAACACACAAAAGTATTTCAATTACCGCGTTATCTTCTCCATGCATTTCGCATAGGTCTACATAGTCTCCTGTAGCAATCCGCGCATAAGGCTCCTCGAGATAATTGTCTGGTCGCCAAAAGGTTCCACAAACACTATCCCCGTCTTTAGCCCTTATTCTTCTGTCGCTTTTGATGTAAACACGTACTCTGACTGGAAATAGATATTCTCGCCTAAGCCATCTCGAGAAGTCTAAGCATGCCATGCGAAGATGTGGATTGACTTCCTTGTCTATTCTTAATCTAAGTCCAGTTCTGCGATCAATAGTTAGTTCCGGGTTATTCTTCCAGTTACATAATACCCATACATGCCTCATGACAGAATCACCCACCAATTATTCTTTTTCTGTTCATCATCAAAGTAAAAAAAGGTAAATTTCGGACATGGGACAGGGGACGTGGGACAGGGGACGGTTCTATAACTACACAGCGGGACAGGGGACGGTTCTCTGTCCCAGTATTTGTTGGTTCAGAAGCAACCGATCCGCCCCATATTTGATGTCATTATAATCG
>JAEEGF012349837.1_pt1 | contig 15403 bp, 8 predicted proteins | sample 9134171 | NCBI WGS metagenome assembly JAEEGF01 (sample SAMN16246542, study PRJNA631951) | gut metagenome | biome: gut microbiome; feature: rumen; material: AP-attached | host: Bos | place: Iran: Karaj | collected 2018-10 | reverse complement strand
TTCGCGCATTTCGTGCTCTGCCGCTTCTTCGGCGGGATGCCCTACATCGACCGCACCGACTACGAGGACTGGGACCTGGAGCGCCTGAGTGCCCACGAGACCTACCTGCGGGCCGCCGCGGACTTCCAGAAGGGATATGAGTATCTCAAGGAAGCCGGCAAGATGCGGCGGGACGCCCTCCCCGGCGCGGCGGGTCACCTAACGGCGGCCGACATCCTGCGGCCGAACGGCTGCACGGCCCTCGCCTTCAAGGCCCGCGCCCTGCTCTATGCGGCTTCGCCCCTCAACAACACGGAGGGGGACGCCGACTGGCAAAGGGCCGCCGAGGCCTGTGCGGTGGCTTTGCAGACCGCGCTCGAATGGAAATATGAACTGGTCCCCTGGGAGAAGTACACCGACATCTTCTACGACCAGACCCTGACCAACGAAGTGCTCTGGCCCTACCGCCACCGCGGCAGCAGCAGCCACGCGAGCTACACGGGCATCTTCTGCTATCCGCAATCCAACATTTCCGCCGCTTCGGGCCTCTGCCCCACGCAGAACTTCGTGGACCGCTACGAGACCCTGCAGGGTGACCCGCTGGTGACCGAGGCCGACCGGGCCGCCGCCGTCGCCGCGGGACACTACAACGAGCAGGATCCTTACGCCAACCGCGACCCGCGCCTCGAGACGACCATCCTCCACGACGGCAGCACCACGCCCTACGTGGAAGGGGTTGTCAACATCTATTATGACCCGGAGACGGACAGCTGGCCCTCGACCCTGATCTCGGGCGTGGCCTCCGAATTCGGCATCGCCTGGGGCACCAACGACGGCAAGGGCTATTCCAACACCGGCTACTACTGCCGCAAGTCCTGGAAGGGCGCCCGCGGCGACAAGGAAAGCGCCTACTACCACATCGACCCGCTGATCCGCCTCGCGGAAATCTATCTCAATTACGCCGAGGCCGTCAACGAGGCCTACGGCCCGAACGGGAAGGCCGACGGCGTGGACCTGACCGCCCTGGAGGCCGTCAACCTGGTGCGCGCCCGGGCCGGGATGCCGCCGGTGCAGGACCGCTTCACCGGGAGCAAGGAGGCCTTCCGCGACCGCATCCGGAACGAGCGCGACGTCGAGCTGGCTTTCGAAGGCAACCACTATTACTTCGACATCCGCCGCTGGAAGGTCGCCCCGGAGCGCATGACCCGCACCCTGGAAGGCATGTACATCCAGTCCTGCCCCGTGGATGAGGCCCATCCCAACGGACGCATCTACGAGCGGCGGCCGATCCCGAACAACCGCCAGTGCACCTGGCGGAACCAGATGTACTGGTGGCCGTTCCCGGACGAGCAAGCCAACAAGCTGGTCCGTTTCGTCAACAATGAAAGATGGCAATGAATATGAAGAAGTTTCGTCATCCCTTGCTCGTCTTTCTGACCCTGCTCGCCGCCCTTCCCGCCAAGGGCTCGGAGCGGGACAGCGTGCGCGTTTCCGTGCCCTGGCAGGGACCGAAAGCCGCCGCGCGCACGACCGTCTCCGCCCGCAACATCGGCTCCGAACCGCTGGAGAAATCACCCTTCGCCGATATCTGGGGACGAATGACCGGCCTGGTGCCGGGCCTGGAGATCACCCGGGGCGGCGGCACGATGTCCACCGTCGCGGCATCGAAGGGCGTTTCCACCTCCACCTGCTTCATCGACGACATCCCGGTCCCCATGGACCTGGTCTATCTCGATCCCAACCAGATCGAGTCCATCACCTACCTGTCCGACGCCGTGGACAAGGCGCTCTACGGCCCCCGGGCCACCTACGGCGCCTTCTACATCCGCACCAAGGGCGGGGGCTGGAACCAGCCCTTCACGGTCCACGCTTCCGTGGAATCGGGCATCGACTTCGTGGACTGGATGGGCAAATATGTCGGCGGCGTGGAATACGCCCGCCTCAACAACCAGGCCCGCGCCGCGGCCGGCTACACCCAGCTTTACAGCGAAGAAGCCATCGCCGGTTTCGCCCAGGGCAATCCCTACGACCGGCGCTATCCCAACGTCGACTGGAACTCCTTCCTCCTGCGCAACTGGAAACCCCTCAGCCGGGTCGGCCTGGACGTAAGCGGCGGCACCCGCAACATCAAGTACCACCTGGCCCTGAACGGCCTCAACGACGGGGACTTGATCAAGGTGGGGCCCCCGATGGACTACAACAAGATCAACCTGACGAGCCGCATCACGGCCCGGATCGACCGCTACATCACGGCCGGGGCCTCCTTCATGGGCTTGCTCGCCTACAACCGCTCCAGCCGGGGCAACATCTTCTCCGCCAATTCCGTCATCCCCGTGGCCTTCCCCATCGCGCTGGGCATCAGCCAGGGCCAGACGGACATCGACGGCGACAAGGCGGGCACCACGATCTACGCCGTGTCCCGCTCCTTCACGTCCAATCCCTACGCCCTGATCGTCGACGGCGGATTCACCCAGACGCGCCTGCGCAGCGGCTTGTTCAGCGCCGACCTGGACATCGACCTGGGCTGGCTGCTCCAGGGCCTGAGCGCCCGGGGCGCGGTCAGTTTCCTCAGCAACTACACCCTGCAGAGCGGCAAGACTAACGACTACCTGGCCTATTACTGGGATCCCGCGGGCGACATCGTGGACCTCTCGACCCACCAGGGCGTGAAGGCCTCGGCGAAGAGCCTGCTGGGCACCTCCACCTACCAGGATTTCTCCACCTACGCGCAATTGAAATATGTCCTGGAGCGGGACGGGCACGCGCTGCGCCTGAGCGGCACGGGCTACCTGTCCAGCACCTCCCGCAGCACCTCCACCTACTACGAGCGCTACGTGACCGCGATCGGAGCCGCCGCCTATAACTACCGGGAGCGTTATCTCGCCGACCTGACCGTCAATTACTCGGGATCCACGCAATACGCCCGCGAGGGCCGCTGGCGCGCTTTCCCGGCTTTCGGCCTGGCCTGGGTGGTTTCGAAGGAGCCTTGGCTCGACGACGCGGCCTGGCTCGACGACCTGCGGCTCACGGCCAAGCTGGGCTGGCTGGGCGAATACTGGCCGACCGGGTCCAATTTCCTGTATGAAGGTACCTACGAAAGCGGAGCCTCCGTCACCTACGGTCCCGCCCCCAACGGGCAGTGGTTCGGCTCCGACACCCAGAGCGTGCCGGTCACGACGATCCAGCACCTGGCCAACCGCGACCTGACCTGGCCCGTCGTCCGGCAGGCGGACCTGGGCTTCACCCTGGGCCTGCGCTGCGGCCTGGAACTGGAAGCCAAGTGGTTCAGCCTGCGCCGGATGAACCTGATTTCCAATACGATGGACCGTTTCAACCCCTCCTACGGCTGGAACGGCATCGTCTGGTATGACAACTCCACCGAGACCCTGACCCGCGGCATCGAGGGCGCCCTGCGCTACCACCGACGCTCCGGGGAATTCGACTGGTCCGTCGGCACGACCTTCGCCTCCTGGGACGCCTGGTATACGAAACTGGTCCGCGACGATTACCTCTACCCTTGGCAGAAACAGACCGGCCGCTCCACCAGCGCCTACGTGGCCTTGGAGTGCATCGGCAAGTTCGAAACCCCCGAGCAGATCGCCACGCTGCCCAAGTACGACCAGACCGGCACGAAGGTCGGAGACCTGAGGTACAGGGACCTCAACGACGACGGCGTGATCGACGCCAACGACCAGAAGGAGGTCGGCAATACGGCCCCCAAGCTGCGACTCTCCCCCACCGCGGACCTGCGCTGGCGCATCTGGGAGCTGAATCTCGTCGGCGCGGGACAGTTCGGCTACGACACCTCCCTGTCTGGCAACTACTTCCGCGGCGGCAGCGGCGACGCCAATTATTCCGTCTTCATCCGGGACAACATCGGCGGCGCCTACCCGCGCCTCAGCTACCTCGCTTCGGCCACCAACGGACTCAATTCCACGTTCTGGCTGCGGCACATCTCCTGGTTCAAGCTGCGCAGCGTCGAGCTGGCCTGCAACCTGCCCGTCCGGCCGGGCGCTCCCGTCAAGGGCGTCCGCCTGTCCCTCAAGGGCAGCAACCTCCTGACGCTGACGAACCTGAAGGAAATGGATCCCGAGTTCATCTCCGCCGGCATCAGCTCCTATCCTTTCTACACGGGCGTGATGCTGGGCGCCAAACTGACATTTTAAGGAGGAATGACGATGAAAAAGATTCTTTGGATGATCATTTCTCTGGCCGCCGCGCTGCTCCCGGTCTCCTGCAACGGATTCCTGGACCAGCTCCCGAGCGGCAACTACACCGACGAGAACTACGCCGACTACCCGGCGCTGGTCCGCGGCTACGTGGAGAAGGCCTATTCCCTGCGGCCTTCCACCTACCTCTCCACGCCCGGCATGGCCTGCGACGGCTATGCGGACAACATGGCCTGGCGGGACCACGGTACCGTCATGTGGCGCTTCTGCACCGGCGCCTCGACGATGTCGGACGACCCGCTGTCGGGCCTGTGGACCCGCAACTATACCGGCATCTACTACTGCAACCTCTTCCTGCACGAGAGCCTGGGCCTCGGCATGCGCTACATGGTCAACGCCCAGGCCGACGAGAACCTCCGGAACGCCCTGCAGGGGGACGCCTTCGGCCTGCGGGCCTGGTTCCTCTATGAATTGCTGAAGTACTACGGCGGGCGTTCCACCGCCGGCGACCTGCTGGGCGTGCCGGTCTTCACCGAGCCCGTGGATCCGGCCGAGGCGGACAATAACACGCTCCGCCGCGCCACCTACGATGACTGCATGCGGCAGATCCTCGCCGACTGCGACTCGGCGCTGAAGTACCTGCCCCTGGCCAACCGCGACTTCCTCAAGGAACAGGAAATGATCCCCGTGCTCGGCGCCGTGCGCTACCGCCGCCTCGACGGGATCAGCGTGAAGGCCCTGAAGGCCCTGGCCCTGCTGACCTGGGCCTCGCCCGCCTTCAACCCCCTGGACGACCGCAGCCGCTACGACGCCGCGGCCCGGCTGGCCAAGGAAGTGATCGACTTCAAACTGCACGAGGAAAACGCCACGAAGGTGACGGGCGGATTCTCCCTGACCCGCCCCGTCTCCTGGTGCGACCCCAACGATCCGGAGGCCCTCTACATCTCCCAAATCTGGCAGGGAGCCACCTACGAGACCGTTTTCTATCCTCAGGGCTTCAACGGGTCGGGCCAGTACGGTCCCACCCAGGAATTGGTGGACGCCTACCCCGCGGCCAACGGCTATCCCATCACGGACCCTCGGAGCAACTATGACCCCGCCCGGCCGTACGAGGGCCGCGACCCGCGCTTCTACGCCACCGTCTTTTATGACGGCAGCCAGGTCGTACGCAACACCAACGAAAGTGACGTCATGTACGTCTTCGACACGGCCGAGGGCGGAAAAGACGCCCCGGGCCTGGTCAGCACGTCCCCGACCGGCTACTACATCCGCAAGCATCTGTATACGGGATGGAACGCCTCCGACGCCGTGGTGCAGACCGTGTACCGCAGCATCCTCTTCCTGCGCTGGACGCACTTGTGCCTGGCCTTTGCGGAAGCCGCCAACGAGGTGGTCGGCCCCCTGGACGCGACCCGCTACGGCTTGTCCGCCAAGGAGGCGCTTTCCTACGTCCGCTGCCGGCCCCAGGAAGGCAACGTGCCGGGCGTGGGCGCCGCGGGCGATCCCTATCTCGAGGAATGCGCCGTCGGCGGGGCGCGGCCTTTCCGCGAACTGGTCCGGAACGAGTGGCGGCTGGAGACCGCCTTCGAAGGTTTCCGCTACCACGACCTGCGCCGCTGGGCTGCGTCGGTCGATGAAATCAACATCCCGCTTCACCGGGTGCGCATCACCGTCCGGGACGGGGTGCCGCAATATGAAAGCGTGGAGCTGGAACGACGGCAGTTCCCCTCGCTGTGGATGCCCATCCCGGCGGGCGAAATGCGCCGCGCGCCCCTGCTCCTGCAAAACGAAGGATGGGAGGCCTGGAAATGATGATGGATATGAGAAAGATGCATACTTGGGGATTCCCGCTCTCCTGCATCGCCGCGCTGCTTCTGCTGTCCGGCTGCTATGAGAGTTATATCAAGGATTACGACCAATCCGCGGTCTATACCGCCTACCAGTGGGACCTGCGCAGCTTCGTCGTGGGCGAGGACCAGGCCTTCAAGTTCACCGTGGCGCTCGCCGGAGTGATGCAAAACCGGCAGGACCGGGCCGTGAAGGTCTCCGTCGACAATGCCCTGGTCACGGCGCCCGGGACCGTCGCCGGCCTGAGCGGCGAGTCGGGCATCGGCGCCGTATCCGGAGACTATGTGGGGGCGGCGCTCGCCGAGGCGGGCGTCACGGCCCTGACGCCCCTTCCTTCCGCGTACTATACGCTGGAAGGCCTGCAGGGCCTCACAATCGCGAAGGGGGCCCATACCGCGACGGTCACGATCCGGGCGACGGACGCCCTCATCGCGGATCCGGCCGCCTATGAGCCGGGCTATGCCATCGCCTTCCGCATCGAGTCGGCCGATGCCGATTTCATCCCGGAAGAGAAGAACTTCGCCGTCATCGCGGTACGCTGCGAGAACATGTTCTACGGCTACTACACCCGTTCCGCGCACGTCAAGAAGCTGGATGCGGGCGGCAACGTGCTTTCCGAGACGGACGTGGCGGCCTCGACGGCCGACGACTTCGTCTATTGCCTGACCACGGTGGACGGGCGGACCGTCCGGAGCGACAAGGTCGCCGGAGAGGCCGGGGAGATGCTGCTGACTTTCGACGGGAACGACGGGATCACCGTTTCCTCCCCCGACGGCAGCGTGTCCGGCACGGGCCAGTTCAACGGAGCCCTGCTCCTGCAGGCGCGGGAGCTCAGGCTGCAGTACAGCGTCACGCTGCCGGACGGCGGCCGTCTGGAGGTCAGCGACATCCTGGTCTTCCGCAACCGCATCCGCGACGGCGTCAACGAGTGGCAGGACGAGCATCCCGAGCATTATTCCACGACATACAACGAATAAGGAATCGAGGGGGCGAGGAAGGTTGCGGGAGGCTGTAGGGACGCAGGGGTGCTGCACAACGCTGCGGGCGGGCTCGGCTATCCTCCTCCGTCGCTCGACGGCTGACATCCTCCCTTTTAGCCGTCGCATGCGCGCCGTCTAACGGTCGTCGAACAGACGCCGTCGTGTCGCTTCGCGTCACCGCTTCCTCCGTCAGGCCTCGCTTTCCCGCCCTTGCTAGCGTGCAGCACCCCTGCGTCCCCACAGCCTCCGTCAGTCCCCTGCCGAGAGATAATTGCCTATGTCCCGTTTTTTCTACTTGCTTAATAATGAGTAACTTATATAATTAGGGTCTTATTATTTCAGACCCTGATTTTACATTCTATTGATTATCAATATTTTATAAAAAACAGGGGTGAATCCCGAAAGGCGGACGACACTCTATGGATTGCAGAGGTGTTTTTGTTGTTCGGGGAGGCCTTGAACAAAGGGTCGAACGACACTATTGAGTCTGTAAGGCCGATTACGTCGTCGGCCCGTCGGGAAATCCGAGATATTTGGTTAAATCGAAGTCAGACGAAAGCACTTCTTCCCATATAGGGCAACAAATGCCGTTTGGGATAGGCTTTTACCCCGGGGTAAACGACAGAAACTACCTTGAGAGGCATATTATGCCGCTCACCGACTTCGATTCCTCAACAGATAGCACCAGCAATGTACGGTCTAAGCCCAAAAGTCTTGACTTGCCTAAGGATAACTCCCGGCCAGGGAATAATGGTAAAATCTTTTCATTATTAAGTCATTTGTTTTTTTATCTTTGCGAAAGAAAACAATCCGACAAGAATATGATGCTTGTGAATGAATCCGACAGGGCCTACGTGGCTCCGGAAGCGCTCGTGACGGACTTCGCCCCCGAGTGCTCGATGCTGACTTCCTCGACGGAAGATTTGTTTAACGGTGATCCCCTCAACTAAAACCCCGCACACGATGAAACGCATTCTTTATCTCCTTGCTTCCGTCGCCTGCGTGCTGGCGGGATGCACCGTGGAGCCGGCTGAAAGCCCCCTTTCCGGCTCTGACGCCCCTGTTTTCAGGGCTTATTATTCCGAGGACGGGCAGACCCGCACCACGCTGGACGAGAAGCAGCTCGGCGTGCTCTGGAGCGCGGGCGACGCCATCTCCGTCTTCGACAAGGACAACGCCAACCACAAGTACGTGGCCTCCGCGGCGGGGAAGCAGTGTGATTTCACGCTGGACGGCAGCAGCACCGTCTCCACGCCCGGAACCTGGTATGCCATCTATCCTTATGATGCGAAAACCACCTTTGCCGACGGGTCTTTCAAAGTCACCCTGCCCGACAACTATACGCTGACCAAGCCCGGCACCTTCGCCGACGGGATGAACGTCGCCGTGGCTGCCAGCGAGACCCTGGACCTGCCCTTCCGCAACGTGCTGGGTTGGATCGCCTTCGCCATCAAGGGCGCCGACCACGTGAGCCGCGTCCGCTTCGTCGGCAATGCCGATGAGGCCATCTCCGGCGTCTTCGCCATCGATGCGAAGGAGCTGGCCGTGACAAAGGTTGCGCCCGGTGAGAAGGTCATGGTCCTCAACATCGAGAACTTCCAGGAGAGCGCTTCCCGCGACGAAGCCGCCTGGTACTACATCCCCGTCGTGCCCGGCACCTTCGAGCGGGGCTTCTCCATCATCGTGTCCAAGCGGGACGGCGACTACACTTATTCCTACGACAAGTCCGCGACCTTCAAGCGCGGCGAGAAGCGCGAACTTTTCATCGAGATCCCGGGCGCGGATGACAAGTACATCGACCTGATGAACGAACCGCTGCAGTGGACGACCAATTTGGAATCCACGGACCCGGTCTGCTGGGATGAAAAACACCGGATCTATCCCGGGACACACGCCGATTTGGCTTGGGCCGAGTGGACTTGGAACAACGGGCCGACCACTTATGAATACCCGGAAGGATTCCCGCAACTCGACGTTTATAAAAAACGCGTAAGGGTATACAAATGTCTGTTTGACAACGATGCGCTCCTGTTCAACGTACCGGTGAAGGAGATCCCTGCCAGCAAGACTTTGACGCTCAACTTCTGCATGCGAGGCGGCAAATGGATGCCGGCCGCCTGGACGGTTGAGGCCTGCCTGGACGGAACTAACTGGGTGACTATGAACGTAAGCGGAGCAAAGGAAGGCAGCACCGGCATCGGTTACACGGGGCGGGACGGAGAGACCTATACGGCTCCCATCTTCATGACCAAGGAAGACCAGGAACACTTCTTCCAGGCCACGACGACACTCACGCAAGCCATCTCGAAACAGATCGTACAAATTCGCATCCGGGTCCTCATCGCAAGGGGTATTACCGGATCCCTGGCCAGTACACCGACCGTCAACAACAATAGCAACTGCCATTTCTCGCTGGCCTATTATACTTACGACGGCGTAAAATACTTCGGCCCGAGGCTTTTCGTACAATAAATGAAAAAGTTCGGACTCCTTCTATTATTCCTGTCGGCCGCCCTTCCCGCACTCCGGGCCCAAGGGCGGCCTTCGTATGACGTGGCCGCCTACCTCTATCCGGCCTACGTCTCCGACGACCCGCGCCTGCGCCCCTTCTGGCCCAAGGGCATCGGCGAATGGGAAACCGTCCAGACCATGCAGGAGCGCAACCCCGGCCACTACTGGGACCGCAAGCCGCTCTGGGGCTGGATCGACGAAGCCGACCCGGCCGTCATGGAAATGGAGATCGACCAGGCCGCCGACCACGGCGTCAACGTCTTCATCTTCGACTGGTACTGGTACGACGGGCGGCCCTTCATGGAGACCACCCTCACCAACGGCTTCCTGAAGGCCCCCAACCGCGACAGGATGAAGTTCTACCTGATGTGGGCCAACCACGACGTGGTTAACGTCTGGGACACGCGCATCTCCACGCTCAAGGAGCACAACGTCATCTGGACCGGCCGCATCGACAGGGATGAGTTCGAGAAGATCTGTAAGCGGAACATCGAATTGTTCTTCAAGCAGCCCAACTACTACAAGATCGACGGGAAGCCCGTATTCATGATCTACGACGTGCGCAACTTCATCGACGGGCTCGGCGGCGTCAAGGAAGCGGTCAAGGCCGTGAAATGGTTCCGCCGGCAGGTCCGCAAGGCCGGTTTCCCGGGGCTGGAACTCCAATTCACGATGTGGGCCGTCAACACCAACTACAGCGGCTTCGACGCCGGCAAGACAGACCGTCCCGAGGACGCCTTCGTGCGCAAGATCGGCTTCAACAGCAGCTCCCACTACCAGTTCGCCCATTTCATCAACATGAACGACGACTACCCGAAGATCGTGGACAAGGCCGCCGCGGAATGGGAGCGCCTGGACCGGGATTTCAGCATCCCCTACTATCCCCACGTCAGCATCGGCTGGGACAACAGCCCGCGCATCAAGGTGAGCCCCCGTGTCCGGGGCAACACCCCCGAAGCCTTCGAAGAAGCCCTTCGCCGCGCCAAAGCCTACGTCGATGCGCGCCCGGACCTCCATCCCCTCATCACCATCAATTCCTGGAACGAGTGGACGGAGACCAGCTACCTCCAGCCGGACAACCTCTACGGCTACGGCTATCTCGAAGCCGTCAAGCGGGTTTTCCTGCCGGAGAACTGATTACGGAATAATATCTTACCAGGAACTTATACCAATCACAGGAAGGTACGGGGCGAAGACCGTATCTTCGTTTTCCGTGCCGGCGGCCTGCCAGACGTACCAGACGGGCTTGCGGGCGTATTCGTCCAGGCCTTTGCCGCCCATGGCGTGGAGGCCGAGATAGAGGCCCCCGGCCGCTTCCGTGGCATTGTCCCTCCAGTTGTGCCACTGGAAGGCGTCGACACCCTCCAGATCCTTGCAATTCTTCCAGGCCAGACAGGCGCCGGCGGCCTGGAGGGCCAGGTTCGATTCGCTGTAGCTCGGGGAACTGGTCCCGTTCTCGGAGAAGAACAGCACCCGCTTCGTCGTGCCCTTGTACAGGTGGGAAGGTTCCCGGATCCAGCGGTCGATGACCTGGGGGTTGCGGAAGGTCACGAGCGGGGCGTCATCCGCATCCGGGGCTTCCGTATCCCGGATCCAGAAGTCCGGACGTGAGAGGTACTGGGGATAGGGGTGATACGCCACGCCCCAGCGGAAGTCGCCCTCCGCCTCCGAATAATCCACCGTGCGCTCCAGCATCGTCTTGGGCGCATAACCGCCGCCTTCCGCGGTCCAGCCGTGGGTGTAGGAGCCCAGGACCGAGGCCTCGGGGTCGTACTGGCGCACGATGTTGTAGCAGATGCGCATCGACTTGATATAGCGGTCCAGGTAGCGCATCATCGGCTGGTTGCCCATATTGGTCCAATCCAGGCCCTGGTCCACTTCGTTGTGCATGATCCAGTGGTGGATGCGGCCGTGGGTCGAGTTGGCCTCGCTGTAGCGGGACGCCAGGTACTCCAGGACCGCCGCATACAGGTTGAAGGCGCGCGCCGACGTCAGGTCGGGCATGGAGAAGTAGCCGCCCGTATTCTCCGGATCCGTGTAGTTGGAGCCCGTCGGGGCCAGCAGGATGGCCGCAACGACGATGTCCCGCTTGGAAGCCTGGAGCGTGATCTTGTCCAGGGTCCCGCGCCCGCCGCCGGCGGCATTGCCGATCGTGAAGGACTGGCCGCCGTAATCGAAGCCCGACCCGCCCTCCTGGGCGATGATCATGTTGAGGAGGACGTTCATCGTGATGCTGGCGATACCGAGGTCGTCCAGGTCCTGGTAATACTCGGCGCCGCTGCCGGCGGCCAGGCCCTTCTTGTGCCGCAGCGCCTGCGTCGGGGGCGTGCGTTTGACGGCCACCTCGTCGGCATAGCGGGCGTGGGAATCCAGTTTCCAGGCATCTCCCTCGGCCTTGACAACCGCCCATTTCGAGAAGACCCGGTCATAGATGATGCCTTCCCGGTCCGGGACCGTCCGGTCCAGGGTGAGCGTGAAGGCGCCCCCGGGCAGCGGCGTCAGGTAGGGGAATTCCGTCATTTCCGTCACATCCTGCCAGGGCGTGATTTCCGCGAGGGCGTATGAACCGGCGGCGCCGCAGCCCCCGCTGACCGTCACCTGGTCCGCAGACACCGTCACCGCAGACACGGCCGAGGGATACGTGGCGTCCAGATAGGCCTCCAGACGCCCGGCCATCTCCCGTTTTTCCTTCTCCTCATCCGTCACGATGCCTTGCTCCCGCTCCTGGGCGGTCATCTCCCGGATCACGAAATTGCGGACGTGCATCGTCCCGTTGCCGTTCTGCCCCGGATCGAAGCGCAGGCAGTCCTTGGCCTTTCCCCAGCCGCCATCCCGGAAGTCCGAGATGTCGGCCCGGAACGTCTTGTAGGTCCCCGTCGCCGGCAGGGAACCGTATTTGCGGGACGACAGTTCGCTGGCCGCGCCCCGCAGGGCATAGAAGACCTGGAAGATGTCGACGGGCGCCGAGAGTTTATATTCGAACTCCAGCACCCGCAGGGCGGGATCGAGGTCCCCGGTCAGCGGCTGCGTGTACAGGTAGGGGTCGGAGCCGGAGAGCGTAAGAATGTATTCGTCATTGGCGAGCTGCGTATAGCCTGCGTGATTCGCCCCCTGCGTGCGGAAATCCACCGCCGCCGAGGCCAGGTCGGGAAAGGAGAAGACGACCGCCTCGTCGATGCGTTCCGCCCGTTTCCAGACGGAACGGGTGAAGGTGGCCGGCTCCCCGTACACGTAGGTCCCGGTCATCGTCGGCGTCTCGAAAGTAAGCGTAAAACCCTTTTCGAAGGTCTGGGGCAGGACCGTCAGGTGGAACCAGGTCCCTGCGGGGAATTCGGCGCCGTCCTCCAGGCTCATCCGGATCTCCGTTTCGCCGGAGAGGATTTCCGCGACGAAGGGCAAGTCCCCGGCGCTCCAGCCGACCCGGACCCTTCCGGCCACGGTCTCCCCCGCGTTGCCGCGGAAGGTGAGGGCGGTGATGTCGGAATGGGCCAGCGAGAATTTCAGTCCGGAACAGATGTTGCGGAACGACAGCGGGATCTCCTCCGCCTTCGCTCCGGCACTTTCCGTCCGGGCCACCGCCGGCGACATGCAGTTCGCAAACGAGCCTGCGACCGCTTTTTGGGCGGACGGGATTAGCACCGTCACCGTCTCCCCATCCGAGACATCCTGCCTGTCATACGGATAGACCGCCAGGAAGGGCCCGTCGCCCGCCAGGGTCAGCGTCCCTTCGAAAGAGGCGACGGCCGCCGCTTCGTCGTTGGTCGAAGTGAACGGGCCCCCTTCCGTCCCGTGGAATACATGGATGATCTCCCGGGGGTTCCAGAGCACTTTTCCGTCCTCCTGGAGCGACGTGCGGGATACGTAGGGATAGGCGAAGGAAGCCGAAAAAACCAGTTCGGTTTCGACAGGGGGCTCCTCCCGGACCGGTTCCCGGACGCAGGATGCCGCAAAGAGGAGAAGAATCGGCAGAAGCCGGCCTAGGATCCTAAACATGGTTCAGGCCCTCCTCGCCCCAGCTTTCATTGGAGCCGGCCAGCAGCAGGGCGCCTGGCTGCAACTCAGCCACCCCGCATTCCGGCTTCAGGTATGTGACAGGTTCCGTCCGATTCATCCTTGCAATGATACGAAGAATTCGCAAGGATTGCAATCCTCGCCGGCCCGCATTTGCTTTTCGGGCAAGAATTGGTAAATTTGCCGTGTTATGAAGATACTGGTAGTAGACGACGAGCGGGCGATCCGCAATTCGCTGAAAGAAATCCTCGCCGACGAGGGGTACGAGGTGGATACCGCCGAAGACGGGGCCACCGCCCTCCCCCTGGCCGAGCGCGAGCATTACAACATCATATTCTGCGACATCAAGATGCCCGGAATGGACGGCGTCGAGTTCCTGGACAAGGTCATGGAAGCCGGCCTGGACAGCGCCCTGGTTATGATTTCCGGCCACGGGGACATCGACACGGCCGTCGAGTGCATCAAGAAAGGCGCCTTCGACTTCATCCAGAAGCCGCTGGACCTCAACCGCATCCTGATCACCATCAAGAACGCCACGGAGAAGGTCTCCCTCGTCAAGGAGACCCGCATCCTCAAGAAGAAAGTCTACGGCCAGAAGATGGTCGGCGAGAGCGAGGCGATGTGCGCCATCAAGGACATGGTCGCCAAGGTCGCCCCGACCGACGCCCGCGTCCTCATCATGGGTCCCAACGGCTCCGGCAAGGAGCTGGTGGCCCGCAGCCTCCACGAGCAGAGCACCCGCAGCGCGGCGCCCTACATCGAGGTCAACTGCGCCGCCATCCCCTCCGAACTGATTGAAAGTGAGCTGTTTGGTCACGAAAAGGGCTCCTTCACCTCCGCCATCAAGCAGCACAAGGGCAAGTTCGAGCAGGCCGACGGCGGCACCCTCTTCCTGGACGAGATCGGCGACATGTCCCTCGCCGCCCAGGCGAAGGTCCTCCGCGTCCTGCAGGAGCGCAAGATTTCCCGCGTCGGCTCCGACAAGGACATCACCGTGAACGTCCGCGTCGTCTCCGCCACCAACAAGAACCTCCAGGAGGAAATCAAGAAAGGCACTTTCCGCGAGGACCTCTACCACCGCCTCAGCGTCATTGTCATCCGCGTCCCTAACCTGGACGAACGCAAGGACGACATCCCCCTGCTGATCAACCACTTCCTGGACCAGATCTGCAGCGAAACCGCCATGCCCCGCAAGGAATTCTCGAAGGAAGCCATCGACATGCTGGTGAAGAAATCCTGGACCGGCAACATCCGCGAGCTCCGCAACGTCGTGGAGCGCCTCCTGATCCTCGGCGGCAACCCCGTGAGCGTAAAGGATATCGAGGATTATGTGATTTAAACGGTTCTTCTCGCGAATTTTAATTAACTGATATACAGTGTTTTACTTGTCGTTCTATGTTCCTTTTGGAACATAGACCTTTTCTTAAGTAGTTGATTACCAAATAGATAAGTAATTTCTTAAAATGAATACTCTATGGCATCACTAAACGTAAGTGCCTGATGACAAATGGTTTAGATAAAGGTCTGTGTCCCAAAAGGAACATAGACCAACAAGCAAATCGCTGAAAACCAGCGAAATACATACGAGATACATATGGCCAGCAGAGATATTAAGAACAAAAAAGCCGGCCCTCAAGGGTCGGCTTTGGTGTCTCTAGGCGGAAAACCTTACTTCACGCGCTGGCCGTAGGAGCGGTCGGTGGTGTTGACGGTGATGATTTCGCCGGTCTCGATGAAGAGCGGGACCATGATCTTGGCGCCGGTCTCCAGGGTGACTTCCTTGAGGGCGGAGGTGGAGGCGGTGTTGCCCTTCACGGCGGGCTCGCTGTAGGTGACTTCGAGGGTCACGTAGGTGGGGAGCTCGCAGGTGAGGCAGCGCTCCTCGGGCTCGGTGAGGAACATCAT
>JAEEGF012056029.1_pt1 | contig 15404 bp, 8 predicted proteins | sample 9134171 | NCBI WGS metagenome assembly JAEEGF01 (sample SAMN16246542, study PRJNA631951) | gut metagenome | biome: gut microbiome; feature: rumen; material: AP-attached | host: Bos | place: Iran: Karaj | collected 2018-10 | reverse complement strand
CTCGGTGGCATTCATTGGCGGAATCTCGATGAGGATATCAGTTTCGAGAGTTTTGAATATGAGGATGCCGAACCTAGTGGATTGCAACGTTTCTTCCTTACTCATAAGGAAATCAATGTGGCCGAGTTCGCCCGTAGAATAGGCATGAATCCGACATTGCTCCGTAACTATATTAACGGATTCAAAAAACCATCAAAAGAACGTGAGCAAGAGATTCTTGACCATATCCATTTATTAGGCCAAGAATTGGCGGCTGCATAAACGCATACAGTTGTATCGGCACTTCGACCTAAGATTCACTCACGTCTAGACATCTTTGTCGAATTAGATGGAGATGGGGTAACAAATCGTTACCCCATCCTATTTAAGCATACTGAACGAATCGTTCACCTTGTTTACTCCGGCTCACCAACCTCAGGGACCTCAACAGCAGGACTCTCCATTGCTGGTGCTGTGGCCTCCCCATTATTCAAGATAATGTTCACCACGCTCACGGCATCGGTAATTGTCACCTTGCCATCTTGGTTGGTGTCGCCCTTTATACCTGCAGCATTGATGTCAAGCGAAGCCTCTTCAGAGTCTTTATAATCTGGCTTGCTTGCATAGACCTTAACAGCATAAATAGGTGTGATGCTAATATCGTTACCTGTGCCTTTACCTGACTCAGAGGCAGTGAACTCATAGTGGTACTCCACTCCTTCTGTTTCACACTCGAAGTGTAACTTGCCACCGATAAATGAAATGGTGGGTGTCGCACAGCGTTCTTGTTCTTCAATCTCTGCAAAAAGGTTCCAACAGCTGGTAGACAGATAGGCCTCTTTGCATCCAAAGGGCACTTGAAGCTTAGCCTTCGTAAATTCCACTTTATCTGTTTCTTTATTAATAATCTGGAATACATCTTCTTCTATAGCAAATGGACTAGTGATAGTTGTTTTTACTGTCTCAAGAGCACTACAGCCAAAGAAAGCCCTGCTTCCGATAAGTGTTACAGTGCTTGGTATGGTGATGCTAGTAAGTTTCTTACAATCCTCAAAAGCATTATCTTTAATAGAGATTAAAGAGTTGGGGAAAGTCACTGATTCAAGGTTTTCACAACCCCAAAAAGCCCGATTTGTTATTTTAACAACAGACGAGGGGATTATCACAGATACTAGTCCCTCACATCCCTCAAATGCTCCATAACCGATGGCATTTACTGTATTTGGTATAACAGTATTTTTACATCCAGCCACCAAAATATCGGGATTATTTGAAACAATAGCATTACAGTTGTCACGAGAATCATAACAAGGATTATTATCATCAACAACTATGGAAGCGAGTTTTGAACATCCAGCAACAAGGCTAACCCCAATATGTTTTACAGCAGCGGGAATGCTAATAGAAATAAGAGACGAGCAATTCTGAAACACTTGATTCCCGATGAATGTTACTTGACTGGGAATATCAATTGACAAAAGCTTTGAGCAATTAGAAAATGCTCCGTTCTCTATTCTCGTTGTTGTGCTGGGTAGAGTTAATGAAGTTAATGAAGAACAGCCAGAGAAAGCATCTTCACCTATACTTGTAAGACTTGTAAAATACCTAAGTTCATTAAATGTTGTGATTAATGAGGGCTTTTCGTTGGTATTATAAGCCCATTTGAACACAGAACCTAATTCTGTCACAGCAGCTGCCTCAGCTTCGCTAAGTTCGCCATCATCATTTGTGTCCCAGTTCGCCACACAAATGGACTTGACATTTGCATCGGCAAAAGTAATAGCGGGCGAAGGAGGTGCCATTTCTACAATTGTTTTGAACTCTTTCCAACCATCCAAAGCCGCATACTTATCTTGTGTACCGTATGGCACATGTAGTATTGCGTTATTATAGGTGGCATCAGTAAATTTAGACCAGCCCATACTTGGAGCTATCGAAAAAGGATTCTGAATCAACGAAACCACAGAAGACAGATTTTCACAATAGAATGCACCGTCATCTATGCTTTCAACAGTTGAAGGAATAGTAATACTTGTCAAAGAATTGCAATTACCAAAAGCAAAATAGCCTACGCTTTTAATACCTTTGGGTAATTCTATGTCTGTAATACCACTACAATTATAGAATACATTCCTTGCTATTCCCGTGATACTCTTAGGAATCGTAATTGTTCCCGTAAGCCCATTACAGTCACTAAAAGCAGATCGTCCTATGTTTTTTAACTGATTATGCAGTTTTAAAGTCTTCAAACCTGTACATTGATAAAAAGCATTATTACCAATACTTGTCACTTCTGAGGGAATAACTAAATCTGTTATTTCCGCATCGTTACCATCATATAGATGATGAGCATAAAACATGGGATTAGCGGTAGATGTTCCATGATTGAAACTACACCATGCCACAAGATCTTTAGCAATAATTTTCTTTAATCCATTACAGTCAGAAAAGGCTTGAACGTCAAACGATGGCTTACAACTACCAAAAGTCAACACCTCCATATTTGTGCAACCGAAAAAAGAACTCACGCCAATAGATTCCAAACCATTTCCAAGGTCTACGGACACCAGAGATGTACAATAGGAAAATGCAGAATTTCCTATGTTTTTTACATTATCGGGAAATGCAACACTAATCAAATTACTTCCTGAAAATGCATTCCACCCTATCCGAGTAACATTGGCAGGTAGTGTCACACCAGTAATAGAGCTATAGTAAAAAGATTTGTCATCGATACTTGTCAATCCAGTAAAATACTTCAACTCGTCAAAAGTAGTAAGGCCCTTGCTGTTTTGAAACACTGTCCCCAAACTTGTTACAGCTGCAGCTTCGGCTTCACTCAATTCACCGTCTTCGTCAGTATCCCAGTTAGCAACACATAATGCCTTGACGTTGGCATCGGCAAAGGTGATGACGGGACTAAGTTCAACTATCTCCTTGAAATCTTTCCAGTATGCTGCTGCCTCGTATTTAGTCTTGCTACCATAGGGAACATAGAGGGTCGCCTGATAACTGTACGAGAACACTGGCCTATCCAGAACTATTGGCGTATTTTGATTAACAATCACGGATGTCAAGCCACTACAACCGAAAGCTTGATAACCTATAGATGCCACAGTACTCGGGATTGATACTGTAACAGATCCACTCATTTGAGAACAGAATGCATAATCCTCTATGCTTGTTACGCCCTCTGGAATTGAAATTGAGGTTAGATAACAATTTGTAAAAGCACCCTGACGAATAGTCGTAACGCCATTGGGGATTACCAGATTATCTAACAAATTGCCATTTAAATATAAAGCGAACGGCCATCCAATTCCTTCTCCTCCAGAGAAATCTATATCGCACCATGCCTTTAAATCCGTAATGTTAATGACAATGTCATGTAAAAGACTACCATCGCTTAGATGAAATGCACCCATACCTATGTATGTAATAGTGTTAGGAATGGTGACTGACAACAGATTATCACATGCATAAAAAGCATAGTCATCTATTGATGCTATTGGATAAGATTTCCCGTTGTAAGTAACTGATTCCGGAATGACAATATCACCACTATATTCATTAGAATAAGAGGAATGATCGTTCCCGCGATAGCTGACAGAAACAGTTGTGCAGTCACTGTTGAATTTATAATAGATGGTCTTTCCATCAGCATTTACTGCTTCAAAGTCGTGGGCCAATGCATTAATGCTTGCCACCATCGGCAGTAACGTCATCACAAGCAATAGTAATTGTTTCTTCATTTTCAATATCGTTTTAGTTGTTATTATTATCATTGAAAAGTGCAAAAAGAAAAACGTGGACAAGTTACTTCGTCTACGTCTCTGAGGCATCGCCAAACGCCCATATTGCTTAAACGAGTAAATGCCCACGCCTTCCAGCGTGAACTATCTACTTCAGTTCTTGCAATATTCTTTTTGAAATTTGGCGAATTTCAGAAACAAGAATCTAAAAGTGGATGTTCTTTATCCTATATGTCCTTGATGCTACGCATCGTTATCTCTTTCTCAGCCCATAGGCATCTTCAGATTTATAATGTTATACATTTTTTTATTCCTTCTCCCACTGTTCCCAGTCAGTTTCAGCAAGATATTTTTCAATCTGGTCACGAAGTGGACGGAGATCGTCCTCTATCACATATATTTGTCCTCCATAAAATTCAGCACCCGGTCTATTGCATCAAGCATATGCTCCAGACGCCCTTTGTCTCTAACTGGCTCTCTCATAAATCAGGATTCTATCACGATTAGCGCTTCTTGCTGCAAAAGGAAGGAGGGTTCCGTCAGTAACTAAATCAACGGGGCGACATAGTCTCTGCTCCAAGTCGACTATCATACCTGCGTGCTTCATCAGACTGACGCGGGCGTTCTTGTCGAACTCTACGAGTATATCGACATCACTCTCTGCCGACTGCTCTCCACGGGCAAAGGATCCAAACAGCCATGCTTTCAGGACAGGTTGTGTCTTGAAGTATTCGGCTATCTTCTGTGTCATCGTCTCCGTACTCATAAGCGTCAATATCTATTTTCTGTTGGCAAAGATAAGCAATAATTCCAAAACCACCAAAGAATTGCGGAACATTTTTTACTTGGGTAGGGAAAAGACTTAATCATGGCGAAAATACGCTGTCTCGGAAAAAAAAGAAACAAATTTCTTTGTTTTGCTCTCAACTTTTCGTAACTTTGCAGGCAAATGAAGATATTTACCAGTGCTCAGATACATGAGCTAGACACTTACACTATTGAGAACGAGCCCATTCCGAGCCTCGATCTTATGGAGCGTGCGGCCAAGGCGATTACGCAGGCCATCGTAGAGAAATACCCTTACACGACGCCCATCGTGGTGTTTGCCGGTCCTGGCAATAACGGTGGCGACGCACTTGCCGTAGCCCGTCTGCTGGCAGAGAAGAACTACGGGGTGAGTGCTTTTCTCTTTAACATCAGTGGACACCTCTCTCCTGACTGTGCTGCCAACAAGCAACGGCTGCAGGAGGTGAAGCAGCTGAAGCTGTTTGTGGAGGTGATTGAGGAATTCGACCCACCCAAGCTGGAGTCGAACATGGTGGTGGTTGACGGACTCTTCGGATCGGGTCTGAACAAGCCGCTGGCAGGTGGCTTTGCCTCGCTGGTGAAATATATCAATGCCTCGCCGTCCCAGATTGTCAGCATCGACGTGCCGTCTGGTCTGATGACGGAAGACAACACCTACAACGTCCGTGCCAACATCATCCGCGCCCATACCACACTAACCCTGCAACAGCCCAAGCTGTCGTTCCTGTTCCCTGAGAACCAGACGTTTATCGGTCAGTTGCGCGTGCTTGACATCCGTCTGAGCCAGGAGGGCATGGAAAAGATAGAGGCCCAGTATGCTGTGGTCGAAGAGTCGATGGTGCGCCAACTGCTCATCGGTCGTAACCCATTCGCTCACAAAGGTCAGATGGGCAACGCCCTGCTCATTGCAGGCAGCTATTGTATGGCTGGTGCTGCAGTGCTCTCCGCCCGTGCCTGTCTGCGTTCCGGAGCCGGTAAGGTCACTGTCAACTCTCCCAAGCGCAACATCCCTATCCTGCAGATGTCTGTCCCTGAAGCCATCGTCCAGAGCGGTATGGAAGAGACCTACTTCGCTGAAGCAGTAGATACCGAGGACTTCGATGCGCTGGGCATAGGACCAGGGTTGGGGCAGAGCGAACAGACGGCCATCGCACTCATCGCACAGCTGCGCCGTACCCAGTGTCCGATAGTGGCTGATGCCGATGCGCTGAACATTCTGGCCAACCATCGTGCCTGGCTGCAGCAGCTGCCCAAGGATATCATCCTCACGCCGCATGCCAAAGAACTGGATCGCCTGGAAGGTCACTCTGCCGACAGCTACGAACGGCTCACGAAAGCCATCAATCTGGCATCCAAGCTGAAGGGTTATGTCATCCTGAAGGGACGCTACACGGCCATCTGTATGCCCGACGGTCATGTCTTCTTCAATCCTACGGGCAATGCCGGAATGGCAACAGCTGGCAGTGGCGACGTGCTGACTGGTGTCATTACAGGACTGCTGGCTCGTGGCTACAAGCCGCAGGATGCCTGCATTCTTGGTACCTATCTGCACGGACTGGCAGGCGACCTTGCTGCTCATGATCTGGGCGAAGAGAGTCTGCTGGCCAGCGACATTATCCGTTATCTGGCGCGAGCCTTCAAACGATTAAGAGAATAATAAACATTGAAGATTATGATTAGGCAGACTTTTCTTCATTTCTCATTAACAGTCCTCATATCCCTTTTCTCATTTCTCATTTGCTCCGCCCAGCCTGAGATATCCTTGTTGAAGCCAGGGACTGATGCTGAGGGGCAAGTCTATTATCTGCCAAAGACGGCCATCCGCCTTCACCTGCTGGTGGAGAAGACCTCCTACACCCCTGGCGAATATGCCCGCTATGCGGAGCGCTACCTGCAACTGAAAGACGTCCAACAAGAGCCGCAGGTATCCCACCAGCTCATCAATTACCAGCTGAGCACCATCGGTGTGCGCGACACATCGAAGTGCTACATCCTCCGTATGAAGGGCAAGGCCGAGACCGCATCCGTCAAGCTCAGCGACGACGGCATTCTCCTGTCTGTCAATAGTAGCCCGATCGTTCAGTCGACAAGCTCACCATTTGCCTCAAAGTCCAAAGTTCAAAGTTCAAAGTTCAAAGTTCAAAGTACAAATTTCCTCTCCGCCGAAGTAATGGCAGCAGGCAGTTCAGCCAAGAAAGCAGAGCTTATTGCACGTGAACTGTTAGAGATGCGCGAACAACGCCGGTTGCTGGTGACTGGCGAAGCCGACGAGATGCCCCAGGACGAGCAACAGCTGCGTCTGATGCTCCATGAGATTGACGAGAAAGACCGTCAGCTGACTGCACTCTTCACAGGCACCGTGCAGCGTGACACCAGCGAGACCGTCGTCACCTATTGTCCCGAGAAGGAAGTAGAGCGCGAAGTCATCTTCCGTCTCTCACGCCGTCTGGGTATCGTCGACAGCGATGACCTCGCAGGCGTACCTTATTATATCACTATTAAGAATAGTACCCCTCAACTTCCTGACAGTGTAGAAGCCATCAACCCTGCAGACGACAAGAAGCGCTACGCGCGGAAATACAAGGGTTTCTTCGTCAATGTGCCCACGAAGGCTGAGATTTCCCTTTATCAGGAAGACCTGTTCCTGGACTCCTTCGAGAAATCTTTCGCACAGTTCGGCACCCTGGAGTTGCGTGACGGACAGCTCTTCAAACGCTACGTCACCCACATGCAACTCGACCCTGCCACTGGTGGCGTCGTCACCTTTGAAGTGGAAGGCGACCAGTAAAAAAGCCGACGGCAAGCCATGAATCACTACGTTGACGTCATCCTTCCCGTGCCCTTGCAAGGGCTGTTCACCTACGCCATTCCTGAAGGTATGGCGGTGGCTGTGGGCATGCGTGTAGTGGTCAGTTTCGGACGTTCCAAGACGTATGTAGGACTCGCCGCCCGTCTGCACGACAACAAACCCCAAGGGTACAATGTCAAGCCCATACAGCAGGTGATGGATGCTAAGCCCATCGTCACCGACAGTCAGCTGAAGCTGTGGCAGTGGATAGCCGACTACTACATGTCACCTATTGGCGAGGTGTATAAGGCAGCATTGCCTGGCGGTCTGAAAGATGAGGACGGCTATCGCCCCAAGACCGAGACCTACATCCGGCTGACAGAACAATACCGCAACGTGACTGCTCTGCACATCGCCCTCAACGTACTCTCCCGTGCCAAGAAACAGTTGGAGGCCTTCACCTGCTATCTCGAACTGTCGCACTGGGACCAAGCCGACAATCATCCATCACCTAACACCCATCACCCATCACCCATCACCGAGGTTACTCGCGAAGAATTGATGAATGCCAGCCAGGCATCGTCAGAGACGCTGAACCAGCTTGTCAAGCGACAGATACTGGAAACCTACGAGGTAGAGGTAGGCCGATTGAACCATAGTGGCGAATACCGTCCTGAGCTCATCCAGCCCCTGACGGCACCCCAGCAGGAAGCCTACAACAGCATCCTGATGTCGATGATGCAGAAGAACGTCACCCTCTTGCAGGGCGTCACTGGTTCAGGAAAAACCGAGATATACATCCACCTCATCCAACGTGCCTTGGAGCGTAAGGAACAGGTGCTCTATCTCTTGCCAGAAATAGCCCTCACCGTTCAGATGATGCAGCGCCTGCAACGCATCTTCGGCAACCGTCTGGGCATCTATCACTCGAAATATTCCGACGAAGAACGTGTGGAGATATGGCAGAAGCAGCTCTCTGCCAACCCCTACGACATCATCCTCGGTGCCCGTTCAGCCGTCTTTCTGCCCTTCCAGCGCCTGGGTCTCGTCATCGTCGACGAGGAACACGAGACCAGCTACAAGCAGCAAGACCCTGCTCCCCGCTATCATGCCAGAAATGTGGCCATTATGCTGACCAAGATGAATGATGAATGTGGAATGAGGAATGAGGAATGGTCGCCTACGGCGATGAAAAATGATGAATTCTCAATTTCTCATTCTACATCGCAGCGAAGCGAGAATCATTCAACACTCAACATTCAACACTCTACATTTGGACCAAAGGTCCTTTTAGGCACTGCAACACCCTCGCTCGAAAGCTATCACAATGCGAAGACGGGAAAATACGGACTGGTGGAGCTAAAAGAGCGCTATAAAGGTATCGAAATGCCTGAGATACAAGTCGTTGACACGGCCGACCTGCAACGCCAGAAGATGATGACAGGACCCTTCTCGCCCCTCTTGCTGGCCCGCATCCGCGAGGCTTTGGAACGTGGCGAGCAAGCCATCCTGTTCCAGAACCGTCGTGGCTTCGCACCCATCATTGAGTGCCACCAGTGCGGCTGGGTGCCCACCTGTCAGCACTGTGACGTCTCACTGACCTACCACCGCCAGCTGAACCAGCTGACGTGCCACTATTGTGGTGCCACCTACGGTGTGCCCACGGAATGTCCCTGTTGCGGAAGCACCGACCTGCGTACTCGCGGCTTTGGCACAGAGAAGATTGAGGAACAGCTGCGCGAGGTATTCCCTGAGGCCCGCATCGCACGCATGGACCTTGACACCACCCGGACACGCAATGCCTACGAGCGCATCATCAGCGACTTCTCTGCCGGACGCACCAATATCCTTATCGGTACACAGATGATTTCGAAAGGTCTCGACTTCGACCGTGTATCGGTGGTGGGCATTGTCAATGCCGACTCGATGCTCAACATGCCCGACTTCCGCGCCTACGAGCATGCCTTCATGATGATGTCGCAGGTGGCTGGCCGTGCAGGCCGCAAGCGTCGTCGCGGACTGGTCATCCTACAGACCAAGCAGAAGGAGCTGCCCGTCATCCGACAGGTGGTACACAACGACTACACGGGGCTCTACAAAGACATCATCGCCGAACGGCAGGCCTTCCACTATCCGCCCTATTACCGTCTCATCTACGTCCTGCTGCGCCATCGTCAGGAGAGCACCGTCCATCAGGCGGCTACGGAGCTGGGCGGCTGGCTGCGACAGTGGTTTGGCGGACGCGTGTTAGGTCCCGACAAACCCTCTGTAGCCAAAGTCAAACAGCAGAACATCCGTAAACTGGTGCTCAAGCTGGAGCCCTCCCTCGACATGAAGCGCGTCCGCGAATACTTGTGGCTGGCCCAGCAGCAACTGCTTGCCGACAGACGTTATTCATCGCTGCAAGTCTTCTTCGATGTCGACCCGCTGTAACTCCTCCCCCCTCAGTTTTCCAGTAAATAATTTGGTGTTTCTAAAAAATGTTGCTATCTTTGCACCCTTAGCAACAAATTATGAACGCGAATATACCACAGGAGTTTGACAACTTCTTCCTTAAAGATGTCAGCTTCGTCAACCTCATGACGAAACGCATCTTTCATGTACTCATAGTGGCTAACCCTTACGACGCCTTCATGCTCGAGGACGACGGACGCATCGACGAGAAGCTGTTCGACGAATACTCGGAGCTGGGCATGCGCTATCCGCCGACGTTCACGCAGGTGTCGACGACGGAGGAGGCCGACGAAGTACTGAAGACGACGGACGTTGATCTGGTGATTTGTATGCCGGGTAATGCCGACAACGACGCCTTTGCCGTTGCCCGCGACGTAAAACGCATGGCACCCCAAATCCCCTGCGTCGTGCTGACACCGTTCTCGCACGGTATCACCAAGCGTATCGAGAACGAGGACATGTCGATTTTCGACTATGTGTTCTGCTGGTTAGGCAACACAAACCTCATCCTCTCAATCATCAAGCTGATAGAGGACCAGATGAACATCGAGCACGACATCAAAGAGGCCGGTGTGCAGATGATACTGCTGGTGGAGGACAACATCCGCTTCTACTCCTCGGTGCTCCCCAACCTGTATAACTACATCCTCGCACAAAGCAAAAACTTTTCTACCGAGGCTCTGAACCCACACGCTGCTGCACAACGTAAGCGTGGTCGTCCAAAGGTAGTGCTGGCCACGACCTACGAGGAAGCCATACAGTGGTATGAGAAGTACCACGATAATGTGTTGGGCGTCATCTCCGACACGCGCTTCCCCATGCAGGCTGTGAGTGGCCGTTTGGCACACGTCGAGGAGGGCGATCCGGAAGCCGGTCTGAAGCTGCTGCGCGAGATTCGCCAGCGCGACGAATACGTGCCTCTCATCCTTCAGAGCTCGGAGATTCAGAACAAGGCGAAGGCCGAGGCCGAACACTTCCACTTCGTCGACAAGAACTCGAAGAAAATGAATGTCGACCTGCGCCGGCTCATCGAAGAGCACATGGGCTTCGGCGACTTCATCTTCCGCGACCCTGTTACCAAGCAGGAGGTGGCTCGTGTGTCGTCGCTGAAGGAGTTGCAGGATAGCATCTTCAAGATTCCCCACGACTCGCTGCTACGCCACATCCGACGCAACCACATGAGCCGCTGGCTCTGTGCCCGTGCCATCTTCCCCGTGTCGCAATTCCTGAAGACCGTGACGTGGCACAAGCTGCAGGATGTCGATGCCCACCGTCAGATTATCTTTGATGCCATCGTCCAGTACCGTCGCATGAAGAACATCGGTGTGGTGGCCGTCTTCGACCGTCTGAAGTTCGACCGCTATGCCCACTTCGCCCGTATTGGCGAAGGTTCGCTGGGAGGAAAAGGCCGTGGTCTGGCATTCCTGGACAACATCATCAAGCGTCATCCGGAACTGAACCAGTTTGAGAATGCCACCGTTCAGATTCCGAAGACCGTCGTGCTCTGTACCGACTTCTTCGACGAGTTCATGGACAACAACAACCTGTGGCAGATAGCCCTGAGCGACGCCCCCGACGAGGAAATCCTGCAACACTTCATGCGTGCCCAGCTGCCTGATGCCTTGATAGCCGACTTCTTCACATTCTTCGACGCCATCAACGCCCCCATTGCCGTGCGTTCGTCGTCATTGCTCGAAGACTCTCACTATCAACCGTTTGCAGGCATCTACAGTACCTATATGGTACCATACTTAGATGACAAGTACGAGATGCTGCGCATGGTGGCCTGTGCCATCAAGGGCGTCTATGCTTCCGTGTATTACAAGGACTCGAAGGCCTATATGACAGCGACGTCGAACGTCATCGACCAGGAGAAGATGGCTGTCATCCTGCAGGAAGTGGTGGGTCAGCGCTATGGCGACCGTTTCTACCCCACCTTCTCGGGAGTGCTACGCTCACTGAACTACTACCCCATCGGCGACGAGCTGGCCGAAGAGGGTATCGCATCACTGGCCTTAGGTCTGGGCAAATACATCGTCGACGGTGGACAGACGTTGCGTGTCAGTCCCTATCACCCCAAACAGGTACTGCAGACCTCGGAGATGGATACTGCCCTGAGGGAGACCCAGACACGCTTTTATGCACTAGATATGAGTCATGTTGGCGACGACTTCAAGGTGGATGACGGCTTCAACATCCTGAACTTGCGTGTGAAGGAAGCCGACAAGGACGGCTCACTGCAGGGCATTGCCTCTACCTACGACCCCGTTGACCAAATCATACGCGATGGCATCTACGAAGGTGGCCGCAAGGTCATCTCGTTTTCTGGCGTCCTGCAATACGACATGTTCCCGCTGCCCGAAATCCTGCAGCTAGCACAGAAATTTGGTGCAGAGGAGATGCGCCGGCCTGTGGAGATTGAGTTTGCGTGCAATCTCCATAGCCAAAAGCTAACAGCCAATGGCCAAAAGCCCAAAGGTGACTTCTACCTCCTCCAGATCCGTCCTATCGTCGACTCGAAGCAGGTGTTGGACGAAGACTTGGTAGCCATTCCCGACGAGCAGTGCCTGCTACGCTCGCACAACTCACTGGGTCACGGCATATCGGAGGATGTCGTCGACGTGGTGTATGTCAAGGCTGGCGACGACTTCACAGCTGCCAACAATCCGCAAATAGCCTCAGAGATAGAACAGATCAATCGCCGCTTCCTGGCTGAGGACAAGAACTACATCCTCATTGGGCCTGGCCGTTGGGGCTCCAGCGACTACTGGCTGGGCATTCCCGTCAAGTGGCCTCACATCTCTGCAGCTCGCGTCATTGTCGAGTCGGGGTTGAAGAACTACCATGTAGACCCATCACAGGGCACGCACTTCTTCCAGAACCTGACGTCGTTCGGTGTGGGTTACTTCACCATCAACACCTATACAGGCGATGGTGTGCTGCAACAAAAAATCCTCGACAGCATGCCTGCCGTCGAGGAAACTGAGTTTGTACGCCATGTGCGCTTCGAACGTCCGCTGAAAATCATGATGGACGGCAAGAAGCAGCACGGTGTGGTACTCATTCCTTCAGAACACGAGTCCATCGGGTGAGTGCCTCAATATAATAGTAGTCGGCATAGATGATACTGGCGTCAATCTCACTGCCAGCGGGATGATGACCTGTAGAGTGAAGCAGAAAGGCACAGTTCTTGTCACGGCTCTGGTATTTGTCAGAGCTGAGGTCGCGCAATATGGCTTTTGCTGCTTCGCGATACTGCTGTCCCTTCTCAGCATCTACATATTGTTGCAGCTCCAGCAGGGCACTGGCTACGACGCAGGCTGCAGAAGCATCTTTTGGAGCCTTTTGTCCACGCGGATCGTCCATATCCCAGATGGGTACCCAGTCGTCAGAGGTTTCCTTCAGTCGTTTCAGATAGATGTCTGTTACCTTCTGAGCATGATCCAGGAAACGCTGTTCCTTGGTGAAGCGATAGACTATCGTATAGCCGTAGATAGCCACGACTGGCCACGACTCCACATCGAAGAATCACTATAGCCCTGATGGGTCTGTCCGCGCAAGAAGTTGCCGGTGAGCGTGTCGTAGACAGCAACATGGTAGCATGAACCGTCAGGGCGGAAATGGTAGCGCATAGTCGTGTCGGCATGCGAGATGGCGATATCCTTCAAATGCTGTGAGCCTCCATTCTTGGCAGCCCAGAACAACAGTTCCAGATTGATCATATTGTCCATGATGGTATTGTGGCCACCATAGTCCTTGACGTGGCGGGGCCAACTGAGAATGGTTCCTACCTTCTTATTATATAGGGTAGCCAGCGTATCAGCAGCAGCTAGTGCAATGCGTTTGTATTCCTCGTTACCTGTAGCCTCATAACCCTTTAGGAACGAGTTGATAACCAGAAAGCCCAAATCATGGTCATAGGCTGGACGCTCGGCTAAAAAGTTCAACGAGGCTGTATATCCTTCCGCCACCTTCCGCAAAGAATCAATGGAAATCCCATTTCTTTCATTTCCTTCATTCCTTTCATTTCTTTCATTTTGCACAGCATAGTCCATCCATAGTACACCAGGCCAGAAGCCAGAACACCATTCTTCGGCAGCAGCCTTACGGCAGTTCCATGTGGTCTCACCTTCCAAAATGTTACGAGGCTCCATCGTGTAATCATACGAGCCGTTACCGTCTTGCAGTTCGGTGAGGGCGCGATTCACCTGATTGGCACAATACTCTATGGCCCTATCGTCCTCGGTGGTCGTTTGGCTGAGGTGGATCATCCCTTCAGCGACCCCACAAAGCATAATGACTACTACACCTTCAACTATGGTAAGCATGCTGATGTTAAGTAAGGAGAAGTGAAGCATATAGGTGGTTTTAAATGGAGCATGGAACCAACCATGAACCATGAACCATTAACCATCCAACCATTATACGACCTGCAGCACTGTCGCTACGTTGTATACTGGAAGAAGTAGCTATTTGCTCCGCTCAAGATAGCGGGGCAGGAACAAGTCCTCTACGAACTGGCGCAGGTCTTCCTGCGTCATTTTCGTTCCACCACGTTCAATAGCCAACTTGCCATTAGGTGACTTGGCACTGAAGGTAGCCTTGTATTCCTGTCCGTTGAGACGGGCCGTCAGCCGCATGGCACCATTGCCCATTTCCTCCCATTGCGCATCCTCCACATGCACGTCACCCAACATAAAGCTGAACACATAGGGCTTGTAGCCATGCAGTCCTGACAGCAGATCGGGAGACATCTCGGCAAAGTGGCGCTCAATGACATCCTGCCAATATTCGCTAACGCCATATTTAGCAGCATACGCACGGAAGTTCAGAATCGTATCTACACATTCTCTGATGATGCCATCTGGCCTGTCTATGCCAGGCATGTGTGCAAAACTCAACATGTCGTCTCGTGTGATGGCTGTACGCTTTCCATTCATGCTAAGATAGTGGTATTCGTCCAACTTATTATTGGGATTGAAGCACGAAAACGTTAGGTCGAAAGCTGGGGTGATGTGCCAGTCGCCTCCCTGTTCCATCATAAACTCAAAGTTGCGAATATGTGCATCAACATTACAGGTAAGGATGTTGAAGATAGCACGCTTATACATCTCTGCACGCTCCTTGTAGGGCAAGCCCAGTTTGATGCATACTTCCATCAACTGCTCGTATGAAGTTGCTTCCGGATTCATGCCTGCCAGCGATACTGTATGTATCTTCTGTTGGTTCTTCCTGTCGTAGCGTTCTGTCAGGAAATGACTCTCACCGTCGATGTCTATCAACTCAGATGGCATCATCGTGATACCTACATCTTTTGCCATGTCGGCATATACCATTTCCACCTTGGTAAGAGGATAGTATTTGCTCTCGGCAAACTTCATGAGATAATACGTGAAACCTTCAGGAAGCATTACCTGTCCGCTGCGTATTTCACCCGTCTTCCGATTAATGGCGATAACAGCTTTGGAGTGGTTGCCACCGGCGGATGTGCCTACCTCGTAGAGCGCGTTCAACGTAAGGTCATCGCCTGCCACGGTGACAGTTTCACGACCTTGGAGTATTTCCATCGCCTTTTTGTAAAGCTCTGACAGTTCGAAGCTGCGTTCTTGGATAAACTCTTCAGC
>JAEEGF011110878.1_pt1 | contig 15404 bp, 13 predicted proteins | sample 9134171 | NCBI WGS metagenome assembly JAEEGF01 (sample SAMN16246542, study PRJNA631951) | gut metagenome | biome: gut microbiome; feature: rumen; material: AP-attached | host: Bos | place: Iran: Karaj | collected 2018-10 | reverse complement strand
CTATTCCCATCTCGGCAACTGCCTGTGACACTTTGTGTTGTATGAGCGGGTCGATGTGGTAGGGACGACCGGCAAGGACTATTACGGTTCTGCCGTCGCGATTGGCATTTTCGATTACTTCGGCGGTGCGTTCGGTGAGCCGAGCACGGAATGCCTGCTGTGCCGAAATCGCATTTTCAATTGCTTTGCGACGCATCTTTTTATCGATGCCAAGAGTCTTCAAATAGGCGTTGCACGACTTCCAAAGCAACTCATCATTACTAAATGTAATTATCGGATTGTCAAATCGTATTCCGTGTTTACTTTCAGTATCGATTGAACTCTTTATGACGTCTCCGTAACCGCTCACGATGGGGCAGTTGTAACTGTTGTTCGACTTCTGATCGTCCTTGGTTTCGAGTACGATGTAAGGGTAGAAAATGAAATCAACCTTTTTGTTGACGAGGTCGAGGACATGTCCGTTCATCAGTTTTGCAGGGAAGCAGATGTTGTCGGACATAATTGACTTAACGCCAGGCTCGTAGAGTTTGTTTGTAGAGTCTCCGGACAATACAACTTCGTAGCCTAATGTGTCGAACATCGCCTGCCAGAACTGGAAATTCTCGTACATTCCCAATGCGCGTGGCAATCCTACTTTCTTGCCGTTTTTAGTGGTAGAATATTTGTGCTGCTCAAATAACATGTCATCCTTTTCTGCATGCAGGTTAATGCCCTTGTCTGTGCTTTCTGACCTGTTGGAGAAGACTTTCTCGCAGTTGTTGCCTGCGTAAAACGAATTGCCGTTTTCAAACTTGAAAATGTTCACAGTGCATTGGTTTTCACAGCCTTTGCAGTTTACAATGGATGACTTGTATTCGTTGAACTTTATTAGTTCCGAAATGCTTGTGTCGTTGTTGCAATTTATTGATTTCCCGCAAATTGCTGCGCCAAAAGCACCCATGAGTTCGGGAATGTCGGAGAAAAATACATTTTTGCCTGTGAGAACTTCCAAAGCCTTTACTATGGAGAGGTTCTTCATTGTTCCGCCCTGAACAACAATGTTGTCGCCAAGTTCGTTCAAGTTCTTTAATTTCAATACTTTGAACAGACAGTTTTTGATGACGGAGTAGGAGAATCCAGCGGCAATGTTCTCTATTGATGTGCCTTCGCGTAGCGACTGCTTTACCTTTGAGTTCATAAAGACTGTGCAGCGCGTTCCAAGGTCGTAAGGATTGTCGGCAGTACATGCCATGCGGGCAAATTCTGCAACCGGATAGTTTAGCATATTGGCGTAAGTCTCTATAAACGACCCACATCCCGAAGAACATGCCTCGTTGATTTCTATGCGCTTTATGCTTCCATTGTCGATGAAGATGGCTTTCATATCTTGTCCGCCTATGTCGAGGACGAATGAAACCTCTGGGCAAACCTCTCTTGCAGCAATGTAATGTGCCATAGTTTCGACAATTCCATTATTTAAGTTAAAGGCTTTCTTTAAGAGATTTTCGCCATAACCTGTTGCAGTACTGCTGGAAATGTGTATGTTTATATTCTTCTCTTTTTCAAACTGTTGCAGTGCTTCCATGCTTTCTACGAAAGTGCGGAAGCTGTTGCCGTTGTTGCGGCGGTAATCCTTGTATATTATATTGAGATTATCGTCAATCAGCACGACTTTGGTCGTTGTGGAACCTGAGTCAACACCAAGATGACATCTAATTTCTGAGCCTTCAGTCGGGACTATGCTTTTTAACGAAAACTTCTGTCTTTCTGCTTTCCAATTCTGGAATTCTTCTTCCGAGTCGAATAGTTTTTTCAAAACATTTCCATTTGATTTTGAAGAAGAAGAGTGTTCTTTGTTTAAGTTTTGAATTAAGTGAGAAACATGGCAAGGGGCTTCGTTGTACTTCTTTGTAAGGAAAGCACATCCCAATGCTGGAAACAATTCTGTATTCTCAGGAATTATACAGTCTTCATCGTTGATTTTTAGTATTCTAACAAAATTCTCTTTAAGTTGTGGTATAAACTTAAACGGACCACCGCAGAAAAGTATTGGAGGAACGATGTCGGTGCCTCGTGCGAGCGATGATGTTACCTGCATTGCCACCGATGTCAGCACAGATGCGGCAATGTCCTGCTTGCTGGTGTTGCGGCTTATGAGGTTCTGTATGTCTGTCTTTGAGAATACTCCGCAACGCGATGCGATTGGATAGATTGTCTTGTGGTCGGCAGCTAACTGGTTGAGTTCTATTGGTTCTATGCCAAGTAGTGTAGCAGTCTGGTCGATGAAGGCGCCCGTTCCGCCAGCGCACGAACCGTTCATGCGGATGTCGGGAGTTTTGCCGGGCTGCAGGAAAATCATTTTGCTGTCCTCTCCGCCAATGTCAACGAAAGTGCGTACCTGCGGATACTTTTCCTTTATCCATTCGGTTGAGGCGATGACTTCCTGCACGAACCTTGTGCCAATCTTTTCTGCATAACCCATTCCTACAGAGCCTGTTATTATTGTGCTTGCTTCGATGTCACCAAGCTTTTCGACGACTTTGCCGAGTGTTTCCGACAGCGTGTCGACCACATTGGCGTTGTGGCGCCTGTATTCCGAGAACAGAATGTTGTCGTCGCAATCGAGGACTATGGTTTTTACAGTTGTTGAACCGATGTCAATTCCGAGTCTATATGATTGATTTTCCATGCTTTACTTGTTTTTAGGTCTTAAGCTGCACATTATTGTCTCTACCACTTCGTGCTTGCGTTGCTGCAACAGCTCGGCAATTTCTTCGTCGTCGAAGTTGAACTGGCTTTCGAGGAGCGGAAGCATAAAGAATATTATTATGTTCATTGACACTATGTTGATTAGCAGGTCGAGGGTGGAGATGGGGCGGATGTTGCCTTTCTGGATTTCTTCCTGCAGTTCGTGGTCGAAGCGACGGTATATTTCAAGGTTCTTGTTGTAAATGTTTTTGACAAGTGCGCTACGGCGTTCTTCGTTAAGTATCAGTTCGTTGACTATCAAAAACGGAATCTGCCTGTTCTCTATCAGCAGGTCGAAGTGCGCCTCGATTTTCTTGCGTAGCCTTGTGGTGAACGGCTCGTCGCTGTCGTCGAAGGTTGTGAAAATGTAGAGGAACTTAGTGAATTTCGCTTGAAAAATCTGCTGGAAAAGGTTTTCTTTAGTGCGAAAATAGTAGTGTACGAGAGCCTGATTACATCCAGCTTTCTTTGCTATATCGGTGGTACTCACCAGCGAAAAGCCCTTTTCGAGGAACAGTTCTTCGGCGCATTGCAGAATCTGCTGTTCCATATTGTTGTCCTTGTTCATCTTTTGCATTTCTAAAATTCGCCGCAAAACTAATAAATTTATTTAATAGACTTATTAAATTAGTTGATGAAATTTTGATAATATTATAGGTGTTATTTTTAACTATTTGCCAATTACAAAATTAATTGTACGAAAATAGGAAATTAGGGGAAATGTTTGGAAAATTTTCCCTAATTTTTAAATGTTTGCGACACTGTCGCAAGAATTCTATTGTTTATGATTCTCCTATTTTAATACAACGCCTTTCCCGTCATTTCCTTTGGCTGTTCTATGCCCATGAGTTTCAATATTGTTGGGGCAACATCGGCTAAGATGCCGTTGTTCAGCGATTTTACCTTGTCGGAAATGGCAATGCAGGGAACAGGGTTGAGCGAATGGGCGGTGTTTGGCGAACCATCGGGATTAATGGCGTTGTCGGCGTTGCCGTGGTCGGCGATGATGATAACATCGTAGCCGTTGTTGCGGGCGGCGGCAACCACTTCGCCAATGCACTTGTCAACATCCTCAACTGCTTCCCAGATCGCCTTGTAAACGCCTGTGTGTCCGACCATATCGCCGTTGGCAAAGTTGACAACAATGAGGTTGTGTTCGTTCTTGTTGATTTCGGCAACAAGGTTGTCCTTGACGATGAATGCGCTCATCTCGGGCTGCAGGTCGTAGGTGGCAACTTTGGGCGAGGGGATGAGTATGCGCTTTTCCCCGTCAAATTCGGTTTCGCGGCCACCATTGAAGAAGAATGTCACATGTGCGTACTTTTCGGTTTCGGCTATGCGCAGTTGCTTCAGTCCGTTGCGCGAAACTATCTCGCCGAGAGTGTTTTGCGGATATTCCTTGCCGTAAATCACATTCACGCCCTTGAAATTCTCATCGTAGCAGGTCATTGTGTAGTACTTGAGCGGAATTGTGTGCATTCCTTCCTCGGGAAATTCCTGCTGGGTGAGGGCTGTGGTTATCTGGCGGAGCCTGTCGGTGCGGAAGTTGAAGCAGATGACAACATCGTCGGGCTGAATGGTCGTGAGCGGATTGCCGTTGCCGTCAACCATCACTATCGGCTTTATGAATTCGTCGGTAACGCCTTCGTCGTACGACTTTTGCATCGAGGCGAGTATATCTGTCGATTTTTCACCGATTCCGCAGACCATCAGGTCGTAGCCGAGTTTTATGCGGTTCCAGCGCTTGTCGCGGTCCATAGTGTAGTAGCGACCTACGAGCGATGCCAATTTTACAGCCGACTTGTTTTCCGACATATAATCGACAATTCCTTTTACAAAGCCGATTCCGCTTTTTGGATCGGTGTCGCGACCATCAGTTAGGGCATGGACGAATGTACGAGTACAACCTTTCATGTCCGACATCTTTATCAGTGCTTCGAGGTGCTTGTCGGATGAGTGTACGCCGCCATTTGAGACAAGTCCGAGCAGATGCACCTGCTTGCCGTTCTTCAATGCATAGTCGAAGGCTTCGTTGAGCTTTTCGTTCTTGAAGAACTCGCCGCTTGCGATGGCGTTGTTGATGCGACCATAGTCCTGGTATACGATGCGACCGGCGCCAATGTTTAGGTGACCTACTTCGGAATTACCCATCTGACCATCGGGCAGACCGACATTCTCACCGCAGGCAAGAAGCTGCGAGTGTGGATATTGCTTTAGAAAATTGTGATAGTTTATTGTGTTTGCCGAGTCAATTACGTCGGCCTTGTCGTGCTTTCCAATTCCCCATCCGTCGAGTATCATGAGGATGGCTTTCTTGTTTTCGTTCATTTTTCGTCGTTTTTAGAATTTGCGAAGATAATAAAAAATATGGTTTTATCTGTTAGCGAAAATTTTGTCCATTATATTTTCGACTTGTCCTGAAAAAATGCCTTAAATAATGTTTTTTTGAAAATGATTGATTGTCTGTGCTTTAACAATACCTTTTGTAATAAACCCAAACATAAAATCAAAAATTTTTGTAACAAATCCAAAGATAAATTGGTTAAATTTTGTAATAAATCCAAACATAAATTGATTAAAATTTGTAACAAATCGAAATATGAAATCGAGATTTTTTGTAACAGATCCAAAGATACTTTTGGGCTTAGTTCTTGATTGTCGTCCTCAAAATCGGTCTTGCTTGTTTTATAACTTTGCCCTATTTGTTAATAATGTTTAAGAGAGAACATCAATTTTTTTCAGTAGTTTTGCACTCCAAAAATAGTTTCCGATGACCAAGAAAGATACAGAAACACCGCTGATGAAGCAGTACTATGAAGTGAAACGTAAGCACCCTGATGCAATTCTTTTGTTTAGGGTAGGCGATTTCTACGAAACCTTTGGCGATGACGCGGTTGTGGCGAGTAAAATTCTTGGCATAACGCTTACTCAGCGTGCCGGAGCTCCGCTTGCTGGCGTTCCGTACCATGCAATCGACACTTATTTGCCTAGGCTAGTGCGTGCCGGTCAGCGGGTGGCTATTTGCGAACAGCTTGAAGACCCTAAGACCGCCAAGACCATTGTGAAGCGTGGCATTACCGAATTGGTAACTCCGGGCATAACAATGGATGATAATGTGCTTGAGCAGAAGGAAAATAATTTCCTTGCAAGCATTTACTACGACAAAAAAATCTATGGCATATCTTTCCTCGACATTTCAACTGGCGAATTCCTTGTCTCACAGGGTACTCGTGAATACATCGATAAACTGATCCAAAACTTTAAGCCAAAGGAAGTTATCTTCGAGAAGAACCAGAAAGCGGAAATATTGGAAAACTTCCGTGAGCTTCCTGCGACATACGATCTTCCCGACTGGATGTTTACCGAGGAAAATGCTTTCGAGAAACTTACTAGGCAGTTTAACTCTAAGTCGCTCAAAGGTTTTGGAGTGGAACATTTGAAGGTCGGTGTTATCGCCGCTGGCGCAATAATCGATTACCTTGAATATACCAAGCACGACTGTTGCGAGCACATAAAGAACCTTGCACGCATCGATGAAGATAAGTATGTGTGGCTCGACAAGTTTACAATCCGCAACCTTGAGCTTTTTGATTCGGGATACGAAAACGGAAAAAGTTTGATTAATGTAATCGACAGTACCCAGACGGGAATGGGAGGTAGGTTGCTAAAGCGCTGGTTGTCATTGCCTCTGAAGAATGTAGCGGAAATAAACGAGCGCCTTAATGTGGTCGAGTACTTGATAAAGAACAATGAAGTTTTCAATGGCATTTCGTCACAGCTGTCAATGGTTGGCGATATTGAGCGTTTGGCATCCAAGGTGGCTGTCATGCGAGTGAATCCGCGCGAAATGCTTCAGTTGAAATATTCCCTCGATGCCATAGAACCGATAATCAAGCTTTGCAAGGAGTCGGAACTTCCTGAAATGCAGGTCATCGGAGAGAAAATCTACGATTGCACAGAATTGCGCGATAAAATTGGCAGTTATCTTAATCCCGAATGCCCCAACATGCTCTCTAAGGGCAATGTGATAAAAAGTGGTGCGAATGCAGAACTCGATGAACTGCGAAGTATATCAAATGGAGGACGGAACTATCTCAACGACCTTGAACGGCGCGAAAGCCAAAGAACGGGAATCCCCTCGTTGAAAGTAAGTTATAACAATGTTTTCGGTTATTACTTCGAGGTGCGCAATACGCACAAGGACAAGGTTCCGCCCGAGTGGACACGCAAGCAGACGCTTGTAAGCGCCGAGCGATACATCAACGAGGAACTCAAGGAATACGAGGAAAAAATTCTCGGCGCCGAAGAAAAGATTTCGGCAATCGAATCGCGACTATATAACGAACTTATTGCTTTTGCAACAACGCAAATTGGCAAGGTGCAGGTAAATGCTGGTCTTGTAGCCCGTCTCGATTGTCTGCTTTCGTTTGCAAAGGATGCCGTGCAGAACAATTATTGCCGTCCGGAGGTTAACGAGGAAAACATAATAGACATAAAGGAAGGTCGTCATCCTGTGATAGAGAAGCAGTTGAAATTTGGCGAGCCATATATTTCAAACAATGTTTTTCTCGATGACAAGACCCAGCAGATAATGATGATTACCGGACCAAACATGTCTGGTAAGTCGGCGTTGCTGCGCCAGACTGCGCTGATATGCATTATGGCGCAAATAGGTAGTTATGTTCCGGCACAGAAAGCAACGCTTGGAATAGTTGACAAGATTTTCACCCGCGTTGGTGCATCCGATAACATTTCGATGGGAGAATCCACTTTCATGGTCGAAATGACCGAGGCCGCAAGCATAATGAACAATTTGTCAGACAAGAGCCTAATCCTGCTCGATGAACTTGGTCGTGGTACCAGCACCTACGATGGTATTTCAATAGCATGGGCGATTGCCGAATACATTCATGAACATTCGAAGGCAAAGACTTTGTTCGCAACTCATTACCATGAACTTAACGAAATGGAGAAGGATTTCAACCGCATCAAGAATTTCAATGTTTCGGTGCAGGAATCTGGCAATAAGGTGATATTCCTTCGTAAATTGCAGCCGGGTGGGAGCGAGCATAGCTTTGGTATTCATGTTGCAAAGATGGCTGGTATGCCAAAGTCGATTGTATATCGAGCCAATAAGATTTTGGAACAATTGGAAGCGGCAGGAAGCGATGTGAACGGTGTTGCAAATGTCGGAAAACCAGTGGATAACATTGCCCAGAACCGTGATGGTTACCAGTTGAGTTTCTTCCAGTTGGATGACCCTGTGCTTTCGCAAATAAAGAAGGAACTTATGAATCTTGACATTGACCGCCTTAGTCCGTTGGAGGCACTTAACAAGTTGAACGAAATCAAGAAATTGGCAGGGGCAAAATAGGTAGATGTTTGTTTTTTGGTCATTATGTTTCAGATGCTGCCCTTCGACTAGGCTCGGGGAGTAGTTCAGCATGACTGGTTAGGGTTGTGTGGCACCATTTCCTATTTCCTAAAAACCTCAACCGCCTTGTCGAATATTCCGCTAAGGTAGGCGAGGGTCATTCCGTAGTTTGAAATAGGTATGCCAGCATCAACGGCAGGCTTCAGCCTGTTAATCAACTGTTTGCGAGTAACCATGCATCCGCCGCATTGTATTACCATCGCAAAGTTGGTAATTGGTTCTGGAATGCTGTCAAGTCCTGCTACGAAAGTGAAATTCAATTGTTTGCCTGTGAATTTGCGCAGTCCGTTTGGAATCTTTACCCGGCCAATGTCCTCGCACGAAACATGGTGGCTGCAACTTTCAAGCATAAGTATTTTGTCTCCGTCCTTTAATTCAGAAATATGTGGAGTTCCTTTAAGGTAGTTGGTAAAATCACCTTTGCTGCGGGCAAGTACAATCGAGAAACTTGTCAGTGGTACATCCTTAGGGATCATATCCTTTACCTTGTGGAAAACTTGCGAATCGGTTATGGCAAGGCGTGGCTTTATTCCTCGGCGGAAAAATTCTTCGACTTCGGTGTCCTGAATTACGAATGCCATGCAGTGGTTGTCGAGGCAGTCGCGCAGAACCTGCACTTGTGGAAGAATCATTCGTCCTTGTGGAGCTTCGCTGTCTATTGGTGTGATTAGCAGTATAATATCATTCTTTTCTACAATGTCGCCAAGCAGAGAACCGAATGTCCATGTGTTTTCGGGTGCAATTTGCTTTATCGTATCGAAAACAAGAGAAACCTTGTTGCGGTTTTTTGTGGTGAAGTCTATTACAGGGACTTTGAATTCATTTTCGATGTTTGTTTTCAGACTTTTGTCCAAAGGAGTAATGTCCGATTTGTTGTGTATTATGAAATAAGGTGTTTTTAAAGCATTCAGCTTGCCAATAAGTTCGCGTTCTTGTGCTCCGAATTCGTTGTTCGAAATCACTATTATTGCCATGTCGATAATGTTAATGGTGTCGAGTGATTTCTGAACTCTTAATTGTCCGGTATCGCCCTCGTCATCAATGCCTGCCGTGTCGATGAAAATAACAGGGGCGTAGCCAAGTATTTCGTACGATCGTTTGACTGGGTCGGTGGTTGTGCCCTTTAGGTCGGAAACTATAGAAATGTTTTGTCCCGACAGACAGTTTATCAGAGATGATTTTCCAGCGTTGCGTCTTCCGTATATGCCTATGTGCGGCTTGTTGTCTTTTCCTTGTTTCATCACAATAATATTATGATCATGAGAATGCAAAGATAATTAAAAGGCAAAAAAAATGCGGACAATTTTGCCCGCATTTTTATGCATAAAGCGAATCGCTTATTTCTTGAAGTATCTGTTGTAGAGACCTTCGAAAGCCTTGCCGTGACGAGCTTCATCGCGAGCCATTTCGTGAACTGTGTCGTGGATAGCATCGAGGTTGTTCTTCTTTGCGCACTTTGCCAATTCGAACTTACCAGCGGTTGCTCCAAATTCGCAGTCAATTCTCCACTTCAGGTTCTTTTCTGTCGAAGCGGTCATGTTGGGGTCGCATTCCGAACCGAGGAGTTCTGCAAACTTAGCTGCGTGTTCTGCCTCTTCGAAAGCTGCCTTTTCCCAGTAGAGACCGATTTCAGGATAACCTTCGCGGTGTGCGATTCTTGCCATGCAGAGGTACATACCTACTTCGGAGCATTCGCCTGTGAAGTTAGCCTTTAACTGTTCGATAATATATTGCTTGTCTTCGGGTGAGCAAGCGTCGAGATTCATACCTACGCCAAATACATGTTCTGCTGCAAGAGGAGCGTTTTCCTGCATTTCTTTGAACTTGCTTCCTGGAACCTTGCAAACTGGGCATTTGAAATCTTCAGGCATGCTTTCGCCTTCGTAAACGTAACCACAAACTGGGCATACAAATTTTTTCTTCATCGTCTATTTGTTTTTTATTAGTTAAATCGTTTTTAATTGCAATGGTGGTCGCAGCTGTGTTCACAACCGTCGTGGTGGTGGCTGCAACATTCACCTTGCGCGTAAATTTTACCGTTGAGGAAGTTGAGTACGACTTCGCTTGTCGGACCGCTGCATCCGTTGAAAACGCCGATTCCGCTCGATTCGAGCATTGCTACAGCGCCTCCGCCGATTCCGCCAGCAAGCATCACATCTATTTCCTTCTCGAGGAAAGTGTGGATAATGTTGGACTTGCATCCGCAACCTTCGGGCGAATCGAGTTTTTCCTTGCTGATTATGGTCTTAGTTTCGTCGTCAACCTTGAATATGGTGAAATATTCGCAGTGTCCGAAGTGTTCGTCAACCATGTCGCCTTCCCTTGTGGGTATTGCTATGTTGAAAATCATTTCCTGCTGTTTTAGTCGAGAACTAATGATGGAGTGTTGTAGGTTCTGCCAGCGAGTTCCTGGTCGAGCATATACAATGCGCGAGCATCGCCGCCGAAGAGTTCCATCTTGCTGATGAGGTCGTTGGCGTTCTTTTCTTCTTCGCCCTGTTCCTTGATGAACCACTGGAGAAGTTCCATTGTTCTGTAGTCCTTAGCCTTTGCTGCTTCACCGTAGATGTTGTCGATGAGCGAGGTAACATACTTTTCGTGTTCCAAAGCAGCCTTCAGCGGATCCATGAAAGTCTTGTACTTCTTGTCCGGCTGGTCGATTGCAAGCAATGTAACCTTTTCGCCATTGTTCTGGAGGTACTGGTAGAACAACATTGCGTGGTCGCGTTCTTCCTGAGCCTGAACCTTGTACCAGTTTGCGAAACCAGCAAGTCCCTTCGATTCGAAGAAGTTCGACATGTCAAGGTAAAGATAGCCAGAGTACAATTCCTTGTTTATCTGTGTGTTGATTAATTCTGAAACTTTTTTGTTCATGATATTTTCCTTTCTATTTTAATTGTTTGACAAAATTATTTCTATTCAATTGTTATCTTTTCAAAGTCGGAAGCACCGTGCTTGCACCACGGACAGATGAAGTCGGCAGGAAGTTCCTCGCCTTCATATACATATCCGCACACCTTGCATCTCCAGCCAACCTTTACCGATGGTTCTGGCTTTGGCTTGATGTTCTTCTGATAGTAGGAGTATGTAACTGATTCTACATCCGACAAAATCTGCTTTTCGGTAATTTCGGCGATGAAAATGCTGTGAGTGCCGCAGTCAACTACATTTTTTACTGCGCCAGAAATGAAGGCGTTTGTGTATTTGGGAATGTAGTACAGCCCGTTTTCGCTGCGTTTTACTGCGTCGCATTTCTCGAACTTGTTCACATCGCGACCACTCTGGAATCCGAAGTGACTTATTACATTCATCGGAACTTCCTTTGTCAGGATTGAGACATTCAATAAGTTGGTTCTCAGAATCATGTCGTGGGTGAAGTTCTTCTTGTTCATGCTTACGGCTATGGTCTGTGGTGTTCCGCTCGAAACCTGTATCACCGAGTTGCTTATGCAACCGTTGTCCTTTTCGCCTTCGCGGGCGGTGATTACGAATAGTCCGTATTCAATGTTGTATAATGCGTCGCTCATTGTTGTTTCTACTGTGTGTCAATATTTTAAATTCGTTACAATCATTACGCAAGCATCCATAATGGATTGCTTGACAAGATTGCGAATATACACAAGATTTCTTAATGGGCAAAAATATTTTTTAATGAAATTTTTTGTTGAGACGCAAAATTTTGCGTTAGCCTTGTATAATATATGGTGTGCGTTGTTTGATGTTGGATTGCTATGCTAGTGTTTTAGACCTTTCCCACAAACATTGTCATATACAGCGGCAGATATTTTATTACGTTTTCTACCGAAAGGTTGAATTTTGACACCACAATTGCTTCCTCAATTTTGTCGCCGTTGGTTTCCAGAATGTTGTCGAGCGAGGCGTGCTGGCGGTATCTTTCGCCTGATTTCACTTCTATTATAGAGATTTTGTTGCCGTCCTGTAGCACAAAGTCAAGTTCTTGACGGCTGTTCTTGTCGTAGTAGTGCAGTTTGTGACCGTGCTTTGCAAGTTCGGCAGCCACGAAGTTTTCCGTCAGTCCGCCCTCGTTGATGTCTATTTCACCATTCATTACCTTGAACTGGATTTTGTCTTTCCACATTGAGCAAAGCAGTCCGGTGTCGAGCAGGAATACTTTGAACAGGTTGCGCTTTTCGAGAAACTCGAACGGCAGTTCCACCGTGCTAAGGTTGTACGAAAAGTAGGCTGTTCCTGCATCGGCGAGCCATTGTGCTGCATCCTCGTAGTCGCGTGCCTTGGCGTTGGGTTCCAGTTCGTTGTATTGGAAACGCTTTTTCTCCTTTGCAAGTTGCGTAGGTATGGCATCGAAGAATGCCTTGGCCTTGACTTTCTGACTACCTGCATATTTGGCTATGTCGTCGCGGTAACTGTTGAGTATTATGCGTTGCTGTCGCAATGTGGCGGCAAAGTCCTTGTTGTTCAGGTATGTGGTCACCACTTGAGGCATTCCGCCGACAATAAGGTACGTGCGGTAGTGCTTCATCATCTGCTCGTGTACGAAGTCGGGCAGTGGAGTGTGCTTGTCGTAGGCTTCCCTTATCATTTTGATGGCATCCTCGCCGACATTCATTGCCCATAGGAATTCCTCGAAGTCGAGAGGATACATTTCGACTTGCTCCTCAAAACCAACGGGATAGGAGGAAACGTCCTTGTAGTTTATGCCAAGTAGCGAACCTGATTCTATGTAGTCGAACTGTCCGTCCTCTACAAGGAATTTTATTGCAGTGCGGGCGTTTGGACAACTTTGAATCTCATCGAAGAAGACGAGTGTCTTGTTCGGAACGAAAGGTCCGTATCCCATTAGCGACAACTGGCTTATGACGGTTTTTGCGTCCCTGTCGCCTTCGAATGCCTTCATTGCCGATGGCGATTGCTCGAAGTTTATCTCAACAAAATGCTCGTAGTGCGACTCACCGAATTCACGTATGATTGTTGTCTTTCCTACTTGTCTGGCACCCATCAGAAGTATTGCTCTTTTGTCTTCTAAATTTTGCCATTTTGATAATGTGTTTATAATCTTTCTTTTAAGCATTATGTTTACACCTTTTTGCAATTATTTTCAATGCAAAATTACACCTTTTTGCATAATTAACAAAATAATTTATGCACTTTTTTGCAATAAGTTTTGATAATGTTTTACACCTTTTTGCAAGATTTTTTTTTCTGGAAAAAAGTGCCTTCATATATATTTTTTTTGTAACATTGTCGCGCCGTGCTTTGCTTCGTCGCATGCGATTGGCGATACGGCAGACATATAGGAAAGACGTTGTGCTGACGTTTTATCTGCGGCTTGTTCGAATCTCGCAAATTCAAATTCCTGCTGCAAGGTAAAGCAAGAACCAATGTCCATTGCTGTTTATACTATAATAGGTATATATATACAGCGTGGGCTTCGGCATTGCTTATCCTCGGAAGATGGGCGATGCGAGAGCCTAAACAAGCGGGATGAGCAATAGGCTATGATACCCGCGCTTCATTTTTATATGCCTCTAATCTTTTGATAATTTGTAGAGACGTTGCGTGCAACATCTAATTGTAATTTAATGTTTGTAGATATTAAAATATGTCATAATTTAGTGTTTGGAAACATTATTTTTGTAGGTTATATGTATGTAGTATTTAAATTTAGTGTTTCTAAATATTAAAAAGTGACAAAAATTAGTGTTTGGAAACACTTTTTTTGCTTTGCTGTGGATGTTTGGGTTGTTATATTAATATAATTAATATATAGGTATTGTCGCTGTTGAATAGTAAAAAATACTCGGCGGTAAGTGTCTGAATTTTTGTGGATAACTTTTATGCTCTTTTGTAGCACGAAGCAATTTTTTTGTAATTTTGCCAAATAAAAATGATGAAATATGAAGCAAAAGCCATTCGATACAGAATCCAATGATAAACAGTCTGTTGTAGCAGAGCCTGCTCTAACATACGGAAATGTTGAGGCTACTAGGGTGGCAAGACCTGTCGGCAGTTCTGGCAGAATGCCGGTAGAAGAATATTTTGGGGAACTTCGTGCTATGGTCAACGAATACTATGAAAATCTACAAAGTTGAAATAGATTCGTCGGCACGGGAAGACCTTATGTTCCTGTTTAATTTCTTAAAAGAGGTAAAATCTCAAACTGGCGCAAATCAATATATTGATATGATTATAGCCGAGGTACAGTCTCTTTCTGTTTTTGCTGGGCTTTATCGCGTAAGCCATTTCGCAGATGTTCTATGCTATCATCCCAATGCACGTCGAATGGTGTCACACAATAAGAAATGGGTGTATATATTTCATATTGAAGACGATGTTGTGGTTGTTGACCGTATTCGTCCTGCCAAAATGATAACCAAGTAATTTTTTGTGTGATTTCTTAGTCAAGTGATATTTGCCCACAACAAAACAAGGCATAACCATCACGATTATGCCTTGTTTTTCTTTTAGTTTCTTCGCTGACTATTCTTCTTCAAAGTCTTCCTTTCCAACTCCGCAGAGAGGGCAAGTCCAGTCGTCCGGCAAGTCTTCGAATGCGGTTCCCGGAGCTATTTTGCCATCAGGGTCACCTGCTGTCGGGTCGTAAACATATCCGCAAATCTTACAAACATACTTCTTCATATTCGTGTCTGTTTTAGGGTTAGTAATTATTTGTTCAAAATCTCATTTACAAATTTGTCAACGCTGTCCTTCTGGCTTTCGTTCAATGCCGACTTGATTGTGAGCGTGGTGTCGGTGATGACATTGTTGTTGAATGCCAGCATTTCACGCATTTGCTTTCCTGCCGTCGGTGCCCAAGTGCCATTTTCGGCTACGGCAAACACGCGGTTCTGCAGGTTGTGCGATTTCATCTCGTCGATGAAAATCTTTACTGGCGTATAGACTTCGGCATTGTAGGTGGATGATAGGATTACAATCCTGCGGCAGCGGAATGCTTCCGAAAGCAAGTAGGACGGATGTGTTACCGAAGCGTCGTACATTGCGATGTTTTTCTGTCCGGCTTCGGCAAGGCGTGATGCGACAATGTTGGCTGCCGATTCGGTATGACCGTACAGCGAACCGTATATTATTAATATGGTATCGTCCTCGGCTTCGTAGCGGCTCCACTTGTCGTACTTGTCAACGAAATAGCCGATATTTTCGCGCCAGATTGGTCCGTGAAGCGGGCATAGCATCTTTATTTCCAATGCGGAAGCTTTTTTCAGAAGATTCTGTACCTGTGTGCCGTATTTACCTACGATGTTGG
>JAEEGF011025222.1_pt1 | contig 15409 bp, 11 predicted proteins | sample 9134171 | NCBI WGS metagenome assembly JAEEGF01 (sample SAMN16246542, study PRJNA631951) | gut metagenome | biome: gut microbiome; feature: rumen; material: AP-attached | host: Bos | place: Iran: Karaj | collected 2018-10 | reverse complement strand
AAGCACCTCACGTATAATATTTTTAGAAACTAAGTCAGGAACAACCTCCTATCACCAGAGAGGCGACCTCGGCAATGATGTTATCCGTGATCTGATGGCTGTTACACCTGAGGCAACTGGTACAAAATATTAAAGAATGAAGAAAACTTCCGGACGAAATAAATACATATTAGTTCAATATGGAAACTTGTTTGTTCTGGCCTTTGCTATCATGGCTGTTGTGGTGGCAGTTCTTGCCCTGCAGGGCTTTAGGCAGCAGGCCAGAATAAGCGAGAGTGAAACTGCGTATTCACAGGCGCAGCAGACAGAGGAATACATCGAGACCTTTAAGGCGTATCCATTCCTTTTGGAATATTGGCATGAGCATAAGGATGAGCTGTCGGAAAGTGACGATGTGATGCTGGAATTCATGAAAAATCCTGCAGCCATGTTTGAAGAATTCAAAGTGTCTTCTATATATGATTTCACTATGGAAGACGTAGAGAACATGGATGATGGACAAAAGCGTAAGATAGCATTACTCAGTTACTGGATAGCGGTTGATCACTTTACGTTCATCAATGATACGGAGAAGGATACCCTCGATGGTCCAATGCTTACTACGGCCAATGAAGACCGGGAATACTGCGTGCTTATCAACACCTCTGAGAATCCGATTCCCACAGGGGATAATCTGATCTTTAAGCAGGCTCAGAAGATTTATAATCCTGAGAAGGAAATAGAGGATGTTGATGACAGTATTTTCTATATTGAAGATAATGAGGGCGGATATTTTACAGGAGTGCTCTATCCTGTGAAATATGAGGATAAGCTGATAGGACTTATAATCATTGAGCTCCGGGAGGCTTATCTTAAGGAGACCAGTTTTAACTACACCAATACTCTGCTTATAATAATTGTCTTTTTGTCATTTTGTATGTGCGGATTCTTGCTGGAAAAAACCAATCGTGCTGTCATTAAGCCGATTACTCAGATCCAGCAGGGACTTAGAGAATACACCAATAATCTGAATTCTCTTACAGTGATCAGCAAGATGAGAAGTATAAAGAGCAATAATGAGATAGGAAGACTTGCCGATGATATAGCTGCTCTTGCCGAAAGGGTTGCTAAATACGAGGAAGAGAAAAGCGCACATATTGCAGAACAGACAAAGATAAAGGCTGAGTTAAATATAGCTAACAATATCCAGCGCAAAATGCTACCGGACAGCTTCCCTGACAGGGACAGCGAGAAGAGATTTGATATCTATGGAATCTTAGCTCCCGTAAAGGAGATTGGAGGAGATATATACGATTTCTTCTTTGTTGATGATGACCATCTGGTGCTTATGGCAGCTGATATTACAGGTAATGGCATTCCTTCCGCACTTTTCATGATGGAAGCAAGGACGCTGATTAAGCTCAAGGCAGAGGAGGGGAAAACTCCTTCACAGATTCTTACCGAGGCCAATGACTGGATAATCGGACAGAATGAGGACAATATGATCATTTCACTCTGGATGATGAAAATCGAGCTTTCGACAGGAAGAGCTCTTGAAGCCAATGCAGGTTATGAGAATCCGGCCTATGCCAAGGGCGGTGGCAAATTCGAATTTATAAAGAATAAGCATTCAGTGGTTCTTGGAGCGGTTGATGGAGCAACATTTAAAGAGACGGAATGGAAGCTTGAGCCTGGAGATAAACTGTTTATTTACTCAGATGGTGTTATTGATGCGACCAATCACCACAGACAGTTCTTCGGAGCAGAGAAGCTTCTTGAAACGTTAAACGAGGTCAATGACCTTGATCAAAAGGAAATTCTGGAGCATGTAAAGGGTGGTATAGAGAAGTTTATCGGGAAGGTTCCGTTATTTGACGATCTTACAATGATGGGGATTACATATTGGGGTTCTAGCGATGCAAAAAAAGAGTAAAGGAGAGATGCAATATGAAAAGATTTTGTAAATGTTGTTTTTCGCTTTTTTGCGGAGCACTTATAACGGTAACCGGCTGTGGGAGCAGCGCACAGGTATTGCCAGCTAGGGAGATGATGCATGAAAAGACTGCAGTGATCAGTGAGGATCTGGTTGCAAAGGCATCCATCCCCGAAAAGAAATCCACCGTTACACTTCCTGCTTACGAGTATCCGGAGAAGGATTCCGTTCTTTATGCGGTAAGTAATTACCTTATAGATAAGCTTGGAAGTCAGTATGAGAAGGCTGATGTATGCATCCCTGTTATTTATGACATTTTCATAGATGAGAGTAATAGTGATGATATCCGTGTTGGTGGAGATTTCTGGATATTTAATTACAATCTTAAGGATGACACATTGGAGACTGATTCCTGCGGAAACTATCCCGGACTGATTCATCTGAAGAAGTCAGGTAGTGACTATGAGGTTACAAATTTTGAGATACTTGAGGAAGACGAAGAATTTGACGCTAAAGTAAAGGGAATATTCGGAGATTACTACGAAGCCTTTATGTCAATCTATTCAGATGCAGATGGCAGAGAGGATATCAGAAGACAGGTTATCGCCGAATATGTATTCAGTAATGAGCTTCCTATAACCCAGTATCAGGATTATGGCTGGGATCCGATTCTGCTTGGCGACGGCAAGGGCTATGATGGCTATGATGATTTTGTTCAGGAGCAGGCAGGAAAAAAGGAATTCAAGGATTTTGATGAGATTATTGCGAGCCTCAAGGAAGGACAGGGCTATACAACAATTAATCTATATGGAAGCGATGTGGATTTTCTTGTGGTAACCGATATGGTTTTCCAGGCGGATAATTCAGCTTACGAAGCATCTCTTTACACCGATATAGGCTTTGGCCCTTATCAGCTTACTACTGTTTCCGGAAATGGAAGCGCATACCCTCTCAGATATGAAAAGGGCATCCTCTATGCAGGAGACAATCACGAGTATATTTCCTATTTCTCATATGAAAATGAGGAAACGGTAGGAGTTATGGTAAAGGATTGTGTTACTGATGGCGATGCAAAGGGAGAGTATTCAGGTTTCTTAAGAGAAGATAACTCCTACGACAACGATAAGGAATTTACCGGAGGTCGTGAGGAATTTGAGAAGCTTTTGACCGAAAGAGAGGAACATCCCGTATTGGAGTTTACAACTATTAAGTAATTACTTGCATTAGAAGAACCTATTCTTTCGAAAACCTTGAAAACACTAATTTTGGAAGTTTCAATATCTATTTTTTACAAGAATAATCAGATTTTTTTAACACTTATCACCAAAAAAGGCTTAAATACGGAAAAATTCGACATTATTTGCTAAAAAAGGCTTGTTTTTCGGCATTTTGGGTGCTAGTATAGTCAATGTAGTTAAATTTTCTTATTATTGGAGGAAAAATAATATGAACAAGACAGAATTAGTAGAAGCAATTGCAAAGGAGACAGGTCTTTCTAAGAAGGATTCTGAGAAGGCTGTAAAGGCTTTCGTTGACGTTGTTTCAAAGCAGCTTAAGAAGAAGGATAAGGTTCAGCTTGTTGGCTTTGGTACATTCGAGACCACAAAGAGAGCAGCAAGAACAGGTAAGAACCCTCAGACTGGCGAGAGCATCAAGATTCCCGCTTCTGTAGCTCCTAAGTTCAAGGCTGGTAAGGCTCTTAAGGATCTTGTTAATAAGAAATAATTAAAACTTCAAATAGAAAGCCGGTAGTCATCTGACTACCGGTTTTTTATTATTAAAAAAATTTTTTTATTTCTGATGTCGCCTTTTTTGTCTCTGATTCGTATTAATATATAGAGAACAGGAGGTGAAAGTAAATGGGATGAAAGAAATAGAAGAGATTTTTAAAAATGCAACATTTACCGATGAATCGCATAAAGCCCGCTTGCGAGCCCAGCTGTTCAGTGAAAATATAGTAGCGTATAACACTTATGGAGGTGGAAAAATGTCTGACGAGAAGAAATTACAGGATGCAAACTTAGCAAATGAGCTTTCTGATGATGATCTTGATAATGCAGCCGGTGGATTGGCTTTTGGTGTAATAGCAGGTGACCTTGTTATGAGATCAAAAACTCCTGTTTTAGCACAGGATGCAGTTTTCAGACCTGAACAGCTTAACCAGAATACACTTTCCGGAGGCCCTCAGAGAAGACCTAACGACACTACAATTTGCTAAATTTAACTGAATAAATGACAATATAAAGTAGAAACCTTGCATATTTCCCAGTAAATATGCAGGGTTTTATTTTTTTTATGAAATATTCTTACATAGTTTATAAACGGAAAATCGTCATACTGTACAATAAAAGTGGTATATCGTGTCGAAGGAGGATGACTTATGGAAGGTAATAAGATTTTCAGAGAAAAAAGTATAGAACGTGTATCTTCTCCTGAACAGTTAAACGATTACATCCAGGTTACTACGCCTTCGATCTGGATTATTTTGCTTGCGGTTATAGTACTTTTAACCGGAACTCTCATCTGGGGAATCTTTGGTGAGATCCATGTTAATACCGAAGCTGGCGAAAAAACTGTTGCTCCTATTACGTGCATTCTCAATTGAGAAAGGAATTTCGTATGAGCATGGGCAGTAATAAAAAAATTAAAATGCCTGTAGAGAAAGGGGTTGCGAAGGTTCCGGTGGTGATGCAGATGGAAGCACTGGAATGCGGCGCAGCCAGCCTTGCTATGATCATGGCATTTTATGATAAATGGATTCCGCTGGAGCAGGTACGAGAGGACTGCGGCGTATCCCGTGATGGCTCGAAGGCCGGCAATATTGCAAGGGCTGCCAGAGCTCATGGGTTTAATGCCAAGGGCTATCGCTTTGAGATAGAGACTCTTAGGGAAAACGCCACCTTTCCCTGCATTGTTCACTGGAATTTTAACCATTTCATAGTTCTTAAGGGCTTTAAGAACGGAAAAGTATATATTAACGATCCTGCAAGAGGTGATGTGGTCCTTACAGACGAGGAGTTTGATGAGGGCTTTACCGGCGTTACGATTCTTTTTTCTCCCGGAGAAGGGTTTGAGCCATCCGGTGAGAAGAAGAGCATGATAGAGTTTGCAAAAAAGAGACTCGAGGGAACGGGGGTAGCCTTTGCATTTGTAGCGATTACCACATGTACGGCATCGCTTTGTCTTCTTATTGGTGCCGGATTAGCAAGGTTCTTCATGGATTATATGCTTCCTGGCACTAATCCGGGGCTTGTAAATGTGTTCTTGCTCTTTTTATCTGTGATCACAATGGTCCACATAGTTGTGCTGTGGATTTGCGCCATTTATTCCCTTCGCATCAGCGGTAAGTTCGATGCGGTGGGGAATGCCACTTATTTCTGGCATGTACTTAGGCTTCCGATGAAGTTCTTTTCACAGAGAATGGCCGGTGACATAGAGCAGAGACGCCTTACAAATGCGGTCATAGCGGATGTTCTTGTTAACACCTTTGCTCCGCTCCTTATAAATGCCGCGATGCTTGTGTTCTACCTGCTGTTCATGATCAATTATTCGGTGGTCATGACTCTCGTAGGAGTGAGTGCGGTTTTCATAAATCTGTTTCTGTCGCACCTTATCAGTGCCAGGAGAGTGAACATAACCCGCGTACAGATGCGTGATATGGCAAAGCTCTATTCAACCACTGTATCCGGAATTGAGATGATAGAGACAATTAAGAGCAGCGGCGCAGAGAACGGCTTTTTCAGAAAATGGGCAGGCTATCAGGCCAGTGTGAATGCGCAGAATGTTAAGCTTTCAAAGCTGAATGCCTACTTTGGAAATGTGCCTTTTATTATCATGACGCTGACCAATAATCTGATCCTTATAATGGGCGTTTACATGGTCATGACTGGAAGATTTACAGCAGGTACAGTGCTTGGATTCCAGGGACTTTTTGCACAGTTCCTTGTTCCCGTGGAGTCATTTATAAATGCCGGTCAGAGTCTTCAGGAGATGCGTACCGAGATGGAGCGTATCGATGATGTTATGGAATATCCACTGGATCCTTCGGTTGTTAAGGAAAAGGTGGATGACACTATTGCTGCATCAAAGGGTAAGCTCTCCGGCAGGCTTTCAATGAAGGGCGTTACCTTTGGCTATTCAGGTTTGATGCCTCCGCTTATTCAGGACTTTAATCTGGAGCTTTATCCCGGGAAAAGCGTTGCATTTGTGGGTGGCTCCGGCTGCGGAAAGAGTACCTTGAGTAAGCTTATTTCAGGACTGTATCAGCCCTGGGAAGGTGAGATATTATTTGACGGCGTTCCCGCTGAAAAGATAGACAGAAGCGTTTTTACATCCTCAGTAGCTGTCGTTAATCAGGAGGTAATCCTGTTCGAGGATACGATCGCCAACAATATCAAGATGTGGGATCAGTCCATAGAAGATTTCGAGATGATCCTTGCTGCCAGAGATGCCCAGATTCATGAGGACATCATGCAAAGGGACGGCGGCTATCAGTATAAGATGACGGAGGGTGGCCGGAACTTTTCAGGAGGTCAGCGTCAGAGAATAGAGATAACGAGGATTCTTGCTCAGGATCCGACGCTTATCATTATGGATGAAGCAACCAGTGCCCTTGATGCACAGACGGAATACAGCGTTGTAAAGGCAATCAAGGACAGAGGAATTACAAGTGTGGTAGTTGCCCACAGGCTTTCTACCATAAGGGACTGCGACGAGATCATAGTGCTTGATCACGGAGTGGTCGTAGAACGTGGAACACACAGTGAATTGATGGCGAAGAATGGTTTGTATACTCAGCTTGTTACCAGTGAGTAATCGGGGAGCTTTTATATGAGCTGGTTTGATGAACAAATCAAAATACGTGAAAACGCCGACATGGAGGCCTTCGAGGATTCATGTCTTAGAATAGCGGGTTCCGTTATGGGAAAAAGCCTGACCGCAGCTCTCCATGATGAGAGGCAGCAGGCTAAGGACGCTATCGGTGAGGTGCTTAAATACTACCACGTGGCAGAAAGAGAGATTCCCGAAAAGCTCACTTCTCTTGAGGATATTCTGGAATATCTACTGCGACCAAATGGAATGATGATAAGGGAAGTGACTCTTAGAGAAGGCTGGAGAAAGGATGCCTCCGGCGCCATGCTCACTACCCTAAAGGGCAGCAATACGCCCCTTGCGCTTATCCCCGCAGGTATGTCCGGCTATAAGTACAGAGATGCCGAGACGGGAAAATATGTTAGGGTTACGGCAGCAAGGGAGAAGCAGATAGCCACTGATGCTATAGCTTTTTATAAGCCCTTCCCCATGAGGAAGCTGGGGATGAGAGATGTGATCTCTTATATTTGGGCAAATATTGATAAGGGAAGTCTGTACGCATATTTAGGGATTTTTACCCTTATAGCTCTGCTTGGACTTATTGTTCCTTATATTACAAAGAGCATGTTCGCAGACGTTGCTGTGTCAGGAAACATGGTAGCTCTTATAGCAATTTCGATATTTATGATAAGCGTATCTCTTGGAAGAATGCTGTTTGGAACGATTCGTGATCTTTTCCTTGAGAGGATTGCGCTTAAGCTTGATCAGACCGTTGAAGCTGCCACCATGATGAGAATTCTTGCACTTCCTACGGGGTTCTTCAGGGACTATGCATCGGGTGATCTTAGCACAAGAATAAACTACATGAACCTCCTTGTTACGCAGCTTATTAACATAGGACTTTCGACAGGACTGACGGTGCTTTTGTCCTTTATATACATAATTCAGATATTTACCTTTACGCCAATGCTGGCTGTTCCGGCGCTCACCGTTACGCTTCTTATCATCATAGTTACGGCTATGGCGGTTGTTGTAAGCACAGGCATAAACCGCGTTCAGATGGAGCTTGCTGCCAAGGAGAGCGGTCTTGCGTATGCGCTTATTGCAGGTATTGAGAAGATTAAGCTTTCGGGTGCTGAGAGACGTGCCTTTGCAAAGTGGGGCAGAGCGTACTCCGAGCAGGCTGTTTATAAATATGATCCGCCGCTTTTCGTAAAGACAAGCTCAGTTCTGATAACGGCGATTTCTCTTATCGGAACTGTGATCATATACATGATAGCCATAAAAACTCAGGTCAGTATCCCTGAGTACTATGCCTTTAACTCAGCCTTTGGAATGGTGAGTGCTTCCTTTGCAACCTTCTCCGTTATGGTTACATGTGTTGCTCAGATAAAGCCTATTCTGGAGATGGTAAGGCCTATCATGGAGACTGTTCCCGAGGTCGCAGAGGATAAGCCTGTTATAGAAAGGCTAACCGGAGCAGTTGAGGTTAATAACGTAACCTTCAGATATGATGAGGACGGACCGCCTGTACTTGATAACCTTAACCTTAAGATCAAGCCGGGTCAGTACGTTGCGATCACTGGGAAAACCGGCTGCGGAAAGTCAACGCTTATGCGTATTTTGCTTGGCTTTGAGACTCCTCAGCGAGGTGCCATTTATTACGACGGCAAGGATATAAAGAGTATCGACCTTAAATCCCTCAGAAGCAGGATCGGAACTGTTATGCAGAACGGTTCACTTTTCATGGGAGATATTTATGCAAATATAGTTATCTCCAATCCTGAGCTTACTCTGGATGATGCCTGGGAAGCGGCTGAGCTTGCCGGGATGGCAGATGATATAAGACGTATGCCCATGGGAATGTTTACGATGATAGCAGAGGGCGCCGGCGGAATATCAGGCGGTCAGAAGCAGCGACTTATGATAGCAAGAGCTATCGCACCAAAGCCTAAGATTCTGATGTTTGATGAGGCTACAAGTGCCCTTGATAACATCACTCAGAAGCAGGTGTCGGATTCCCTTGAGGCACTTAAGTGTACAAGGATTGTTATCGCTCACAGACTTTCAACCATTAAGAACTGCGACAGGATTATCGTGCTTGATGGCGGAAAGATTATTGAAGATGGAACCTATGACGAACTTATGAAGCTGAACGGATCTTTTGCGGAGCTTGTTAAGAGGCAGCAGGTAGAAACAGATGAAGGATAAAATGCCATTTGAAGAAGTTTATAGTTCTTGCTACGACAGGGTATATAAGAGTGTGTACATGCGCATTCTTGACCGGGAGAGCACTGAGGATATCGTACAGGACGTATTTATCAAGGCTATGAATGCCTATGACACTTACGATCCTGAGAAGGCCTCGGTATTCACCTGGATTTCCAGGATTGCGACTAATACTCTTACGGACTTTTTCAGGAAGGATAAATCGGACAAGTTAGTTTCATACGATGTATATTTAGAGAACGGCTTTGACCCCGGGGCAGAGGATCCGGAGCTCGACAGACTGTCAGATGATTACAGCAAAGAGGCGTATATCATACTTAAAGCTCTGACGGACGAGGAACGAGAGCTGTTAATGCTCAGGTTTGGTATGGAGCTCTCCTACGGTGAAATTGCAGAGCGCATCGGATCAAATGAAAAGGCAGTCGCCAAGCGCATGCAAAGACTTCTGACAAAATGCAAAGATATGAGGGATAAGGGATGAGTGCAGGCAATAAAACTTCAAAGGATTTATTGAGTAAGCTTTTCTTTAATATGCTTCCTGTTCAGATTCTGATATTTGCCATGGGATCCATAAATTCCATCGTCGACGGTGCCATGGCAGGAAGATTTATCGATGCAGCATCTGTCGGAGTTATTGGACTGTTCTATTCCGTGGTTCGGCTTATTTTGGCGATAAGCTCAGTATTCTTAGGAGGAACCTCAGTACTGTGCGGAAGATATATGGGAAAAGGCGAGACGGATAATACGGAAGGTGTTTTTTCATTAAACCTGACCATTACTGTAATAACAGGTCTTGTCTTCACGGGCGTATGTCTTGGAGCTCCTTCTCTTGTCGCGGATATTCTTGGCTCAAGCGAGGAACTTAAGCCCAGTCTGATGACATATATTGTCGGTTATTCCTTCGGTGTTCTTCCAATGCTGCTTTCTGACCAGTTGGCATCATTTCTTCAGCTGGAGAGACAGAACTGGATCGGATATATCGGAGTAGCCGGAATGATAATCTCAAACGTTACTCTTGATGTACTTTTGGTAGCTGTTTTTAAGCTTGGAGTCTGGGGCCTTGCCCTTGCTACCTCCATCAGTAATACAATCTATCTGCTTATTCTTTTACCTTATTATTTTACTTCCAAAGCGCAGCTTCACTACAGCTTTAAAAAGGCTAAGTGGAGTGATCTTGGGAGCCTTATCGGTATAGGCTTTCCCGGCGCGCTTCTTATATTCTGTCTGTCCTTTAGAGGAATTGTCATAAACAGAATCCTTCTTAAATATTCAGGTAATGACGGACTTTCTGCCATGGCCTCCTTTAGCATGGTCAGCGGAATGTTTATCGCATATTGCCTTGGAAACGGATCTATTGTTCGCATGTTTGTCAGCATCTTTGTGGGAGAAGAGGATAAGTATTCCATCAAAAAGGTTATGAAAATAGTTATGACAAAGGGTTTGCTTATCAGCATAGTATTTGCGGCATTTATTTACATGATTTCACCCCTGCTCACCAGTATATTTTTTGCTGATAAAAATTCCAACGTATACCACCTTACATATCAGCTTTTTGCCATATATGCCTTTTGTATTCCCCTGGTACTCATATGTCAGGTTTTTACCAACTATCTTCAGGCTTCGGGGCATTATATTTTTGTGAATGTTCAGTCGGTATTTGATGGATTCTTTGCCATGGTAATACCTGCCATAATTCTGGCACCTGTTATGGGAACACTTGGAGTATGGATAGCAAACCCCATCGGAATTATTCTGACTATACTGACTGTTCCTGTATATAGCCTTATCTATTGGAAAAGAATCCCCCGGAACATGGATGAGGTATTTTTCTTCAAGCCCAACTTTGGTGTTGAACCCAAGGATTCACTTGATCTTCCGATAAGGGATATGAACGATGTGGCAGACTCCTCCGAGAAGGTACAGAATTTCTGCGAAGAGCATGGTATAGGAAAAAAGGCCTCCATGTACTCGGCTCTGTGTCTGGAGGAGATGGCAGGAAATGTAGTAAGGCATGGTTTTACTGCAGATAAAAAGAAGCACGCTTTGAATATCAGGGTTGTCTACTTAAGAGGCGATGTAATGCTCAGAATCAAGGATGACTGTATACCCTTTGATCCTTCAGAGATGGCAGAGATGGTTGCTCAGAATGAAGAGACTGAAAACATAGGAATCAGGATGGTATACAAGCTTTCCGATGAGGTTACCTATCAGAATCTGTTGGGATTAAATGTCCTTACAACCACTATAAAAGAGGATAACCTTGCATCTCTTGAGGCTAATGATTTCCTTCTTGAGAAGACCCTGCTTAAGCTTGACAAGGATCTTCACAAGAGGTTTAAGAATGTGGCAATGGTGTCTCAGAATGTCCTCAACAAATACAGGTCAATATTCCCCGAATATACAGACCACTCTGAACTTCACAGTCTTACCGTAATTGATTACTGTAACCATCTCATCGGTGAGAGTCAGGTAAAGAAGCTGAACGCCGATGAAATATATATCCTCCTGGTTGCCTGCTACCTTCATGATATCGGAATGGGAATAAGTGAGAAGGATTACGAGGAATTCAAGGACAGACTTGGCGGAGATTACTATTTTGCAGACCATCCGAATGATACTAAAGCAGATTATGTAAGAATCTTCCACCATGAGTTCAGTGGACTTTATATTGATAAATACTGGGAGATTTATGATATCCCTTCACCTGAATATGCTTATTGCATTAAGCAGGTTGCGAGAGGACACAGGAAAACTGATCTTTTCGATGAGAATGAATATCCTTCGGATTACAAGCTTCCAAATGGAAATACGGTATGCATTCCTTATCTTGCAGCCCTGATTCGTATTACGGATGAAATCGATGTGGTTGCAAGCCGCAATCCTATGATACTTTATGATATCAGCACTCTGACAGACGAAGAGGAAATAAATCATAACAAAAGGCTTTATGCTGTTAAGTCCATGAAGATGACAGAGGAGACCTTCCTGCTACTTGCAGAGGAGAAGGATGAAGCCATCATTAAAGACCTTGAAGATATGGTTGTATCTATGCAGGAAAAGTTGGACTACTGCAGACAGGTTGTGGAGAAGAGAACGCCGTTTAAGCTTACCCAGAAGAAGATACTTCTGAATGTTATCAGGAGATAGAGTAAGTGTGAATGCGAAAGGAGCATAAGATCATGATGATAAAACCTGTTATTAAACGATTGGATATGATTTCATGTGTATTATGCAAAGATGCTCCCTGTAGTGCTGCATGTCCGAATGTGGATCCCGCCAGGGCTTTGCGTGGGATATGGTTTGACAATCAGGACGTGGCAGCGATGAAGCTTCCTGAGAATAATCTATGCGCCGGCTGTGATGCACCGTGTGAAGCTGCGTGTGTAAACAGTGGGAGAGTTCCCATAAAGCAGCTCATGACCGATTTACATGAAAAGGTTCGCCCTGAAGTAGAGATTGCAATACCTGATAATGAAGAGAGACTTAAATGCGATTTATGCGGAGTGCCGATTGAGAATCCATTTTTATTGTCTTCCTCTGTGGTGGCTTCTACATACGATATGTGTGCAAGGGCCTTTGAAGCAGGCTGGGCTGGAGTTTGCTTTAAAACCATCTGTTCACTTGATATCCATGAAGCTTCTCCAAGATTTTCCGCAATCAAGGGAGATAATGGAAGCCTTATCGGCTTTAAGAATATTGAGCAGCTTTCAGACCATAGCGTTGCAGAAAATATGGAGATATTCAGGCGACTTAAGGAAAAATATCCCTCTAAATTTATTCTGGCATCGATCATGGGACAGGACGAGGCTGAATGGGAATCCCTGGCTAAGTGCTGCGAGGAAAACGGAGCGGATGCCATAGAGCTTAATTTTTCATGTCCAAATATGCAGGAGGATGGCCTTGGCTCAGATATAGGTCAGGTGCCTGAACTGGTGGAGAGATTCACAAGGGCTGCAAAAAGAAGCACTACAATTCCTGTGCTTGCAAAGCTTACACCTAATGTTGCCACCATGAGTCCTGCTGCAGAGGCTGCACTACGTGGCGGAGCAGATGGTATCGCTGCGATAAATACCATAAAGAGTATTGTTGGTGTCAGTCCATATACTTTTGTTTCAGTACCGGCTGTAAAAGGATTATCAGCAGTTGGTGGCTACAGCGGAAATGCCGTAAAGCCAATAGCTTTAAGATTTATAGCTGAGATAGGACAGAATCCAAAGCTCAAGGGAATGCATATAAGCGGAATGGGCGGAATTGAAACCTGGAGAGATGCCCTGGAGTTCATTCTGATGGGAGCCGGTTCGATTCAGATCACTACTGCCGTGATGCAGTACGGCTACAGGATAATTGATGACCTTAAGGAAGGCCTGAATTATTATCTTGCCCAAATGGGAATTAAATCCGTGAAGGATATCATTGGTGCAGGCCTTGATACAGTCAGTGATACAACTGATGTGCTGGAGAGAGACACGATTCTTTTCCCTGCATTTGATCTTGAAAAGTGCAATGGATGTGGAAGATGCGTTATCTCCTGTAATGACGGAGGGCACCAGGCGATCAGATTTGACGACCGAAAGCCTAAGCTTGATGGAAGCAAGTGTGTGGGGTGTCATCTGTGCAAGCTTGTGTGTCCGGAGGATGCAATTGTTGCGGGGAAGAAACGTATTGGAATGGGGAGAAGTGGCTGATTATATGAGGCTCATGGAGTTGGAAAAAGAGCCTCTGGAGGTTGTTTCATGAGAAAAACTGCATGTATTCTGCTGTTGGCTCTTATTATGTGCATGATGGTTGCCTGTGGCTCAAAGAATAGTCAGGATGATGCTTCCATAAGTTCAGGGGGCGGTCCGGAATATAGCACATTTGAAGAACTCTCCGGTAAGACGGTGTCCATGCTTACAGGTGCACCCTTCGAAGAACTGGTGAAGAGCAAGAATCCGGATGTAGGTGAATTTACATCCTTCAACAGTACGCCTGATATGCTTTTGGCTCTGGAATCGGGTAAAACAGACGCTGTCTTAACAAATAACGCAATTGCAGCTTTGGCGGTGAATCGCAATCAGGACCTTGCACTTTTTCCACAGGAGCTAAAAGGAGGCACGTTTGGGCTTGCTTTTGAAAAGGGAGATGCCCGGCGAGATGACTGGCAGGCGGCATTAGATGCCATTCCTGAGGAAGCTGTGGAAGCAGCCTGGGAAAAATGGACAGGTGCGGATGAAAGCGTCAAAGTATTGCCTGCTCAGGACTGGCCTGGCGCGAAAGGAACAGTTCGCGTAGCAGCCTGTGACACGCTGGAGCCTATGAGTTATGTCGGCGGAGACGGAGAGCCGAAGGGCTTTGACCTTGAAATGATCCTGATGATTGCAAAAGAAATGGATATGCATGTGGAGTTTACCAGTATGGAGTTCGCTGCCATATTGGCCTCGGTGCAGTCAGGAAAAGCCGATATTGGGGCGGGATCCATCATAATCACCGAGGAGAGGGCGCAGGCTGTGGATTTCGTTGAATACTATCCTGCGGCCTTTGTGCTGATCGTACGTAATCTTAATGATGCTGCGGTGGAAGTCTCGGATGACGAGAGAACAGATGACGGCATCGCCTCCAGTTTTGAAAAGACCTTTCTTCGGGAAGATCGCTGGAAACTATTCGTTAGCGGTGTGTTGATCACCCTTATAATCACGCTATTATCGATAATATTTGGGACAATCCTGGGATTTGCTGTTTTCATGCTATGCCGTGACGGGAATCCTGCAGCAAATCTTGTTACCCGTTTCTGCCTTTGGTTAGTACAGGGGATGCCGATGGTGGTATTACTTATGATTTTGTATTACATCATCTTTGGAAAGGTGGCTATAGACGGAGTTGCAGTCGCTGTGATTGGCTTCACCTTCACCTTCGGTGCTACGGTGTTCGGACTCCTTAAGATGGGCGTCGGAGCGGTGGATATCGGACAGTATGAGGCTGCATATGCTTTAGGATATTCAAAGCAAAGAACGTTTTTCAAAATAATACTTCCGCAGGCTCTTCCCCATGTGCTCCCGGCCTATAAAGGTGAGATAGTTGGTTTGATAAAAGCTACGGCCATCGTAGGCTATATCGCTGTACAGGATCTGACCAAGATGGGTGACATCGTGCGTAGTCGTACTTACGAAGCATTCTTCCCGCTTATTGCTGTTACTGTCATCTATTTCCTGTTGGAAGCATTGATAGGACTGTTTGTTCTCAGAATCAGTGTGAATTTTAATCCGAAGCGTCGAAGAAAGGAAGATATCCTGAAGGGGGTCAGGACACATGATTAAGATTGAGCATTTGAAAAAAGAATATTCGAATGCCACGCCCTTAAAGGACGTAAGTGTTGAAATCCACGATGGAGATGTGATTTCCGTCATAGGTCCCTCCGGCACAGGCAAGAGTACGCTTATTCGTTGCATTAACCAGCTGGAGAAACCTACCTCAGGAAAA
>JAEEGF010221155.1_pt1 | contig 15411 bp, 10 predicted proteins | sample 9134171 | NCBI WGS metagenome assembly JAEEGF01 (sample SAMN16246542, study PRJNA631951) | gut metagenome | biome: gut microbiome; feature: rumen; material: AP-attached | host: Bos | place: Iran: Karaj | collected 2018-10 | reverse complement strand
TATACAGATTTCCATATAACAGAAAAGAAGATGAAGCTTTAAAAAGAGAGACTAAGGGTGCGTCCAGACCTGTCATCATAGGTGCAGGACCTGCCGGTCTTTTTTGCGCATACGAGCTTGCCATGGCAGGCTATTGCCCGATCGTGCTTGAGCGTGGCTATGACATTGATAAGAGACATGACGCTGTTGAAGCCTTCTGGAAGGGCGGAAAGCTTATGCCCGAAGGTAATGTCCAGTTTGGTGAGGGCGGCGCAGGCACCTTTTCTGATGGTAAGCTTAATACCATGATCAAGGATAAGAACGGTCTTGGCCTTGAGTGTCTTAAGATTTTCCACAGGTATGGTGCGTCAGAGGATATTCTCTTTGAATCAAAGCCTCATATAGGAACGGACGTCCTCAGAACTGTTATAAAGAATATAAGAAATGAGATAATCTCTCATGGTGGCGATTTTTATTTTGAGACCAAAGTCACCGAGCTTTTGATAAATAATGGCAAGATTGAAGGCGTAAGGTGTATGGATGGAAAGGAGTTTAAGTCGGACGTTGTGGTTCTTGCAATAGGACACAGTGCAAGAGACACCTTCTATGCCCTTAAGGATCAGGGGCTTAACATGGAGCCCAAGGCCTTTGCGATAGGACTTAGAGTTGAGCATGAGCAGACATTAATTAATAAGTCTCAGTATGGCATTGAGAATCCCACAAGCCTTCCGCCTTCACCCTATAAGGTTACTGCAAGGAGCAGCGATGAGAGAGGCGTATATTCATTTTGTATGTGCCCGGGCGGATATGTCGTTAATGCTTCATCAGAGGATGGCAGGCTCTGCGTAAATGGAATGAGCTACTCAGGGCGAGATGGCAAAAACGCAAACAGCGCAATCGTTGTTACCATTGAGCCTTCAGACTTTGGCGGCGATGACGTTTTATCAGGTGTTGAGTTTCAGAGAAATCTTGAAGAGAAGGCATATAAGCTTGCTGATGGCAAGGTTCCTGTTGAGTACTTCGACGACTTTAAATGTGGCGTAGATATATTAACGAAAAAGGAAGCCGGAGCTGACGTTTCAGAAGAAAATACTGCTCTCATAAATTCAATTAATGAGCACGGTAAGGAAGACAGAAACCAGCCCTGCATAAAGGGGATTTGGGAATTTGCTCCAGTTCATGAGATCCTGCCCCTTAGAATAAACAGGTCAATTGTTGAGGGAATGGAGCACTTTGGACGTATGATAGAGGGCTTTGATAATGATGAAGCCCTTTTATCGGGAATAGAGTCCAGGACCTCATCGCCGGTCAGGATAAACAGAGATGACAATCTTGAGGCTATCGGCATTGAGGGACTTTACCCTTCCGGAGAAGGCGCAGGCTATGCAGGCGGTATTACATCAGCAGCCATGGATGGAATGAAGGTGGCTGAGAGAATAGCCATGCATTACAGAAGCGGCAAGGACTACTACAGGAATATCATGAAGAAGCGCCGCGATGAGCTTCCATCCGATGAGAAGGAAAAGCTTGATGAGCGCATAACTGATAACCTCCTTAGCTTAGAGGAATATAAGGAAGCAGAAAATATCCTTATATTTAACAGCTTTGGAAGTGAGGCTTCTACGGTATCCATAATTAATAAAGCTCTTTCAGAAAATAAGAAGGTCTTTTGTCCTAAGATAACGGATACTAAAACAAGGAAAATGGAGTTTGTACAGATCAGTTCTCCGGATGAGCTTACAGAAGGAAAGTACTCAATTCCAGAGCCGGTGCTTAACAGTAGTTCCGTTACTTATAAGAAGGATATGGGAAAAGCTATTATTGTTTTACCAGGACTTGTATTTGATAATTTTGGCAATCGCATCGGATATGGCGGCGGATATTATGATAATTACATGAAACTCTTTGAGAATGAGCTTCATAATGGTAATATGAATTCTATAGCTATTGGTTACGATTTTCAGCATACTCTGGACGATCTGTCCGGGTATATGTCTGGCGATGATATTAAGGCAAACATTGTTATTACGGATAAGGAGATTTACAGGTCATGAGCGCAGTCAACATCAAAATTTGTGACACTATTAATAAGCTTGGTCAAAACGCATATAATGCGAAATTTGAACTTCAAAAGCTGTCTGAAGCTGAAAAGAATTCAGTCCTTTTAAAGGTTGCTGATGCTTTGGTTGAAAAAGCAGCGGATATTCTTGCTGCCAACGATAATGATATAAAGCAGGGCGAAGCAAACGGAATGCATGAAGGACTTCTCGACAGACTGCGTTTAACTACAGCGCGAATCGAGGATATGGCAGAGGGAATAAAGCAGGTTGCTGAGCTTCCTGATCCCGTTGGAAGAATTCTTGATGACTGGACTCTTGATAATGGCCTTAAGATCAAAAAGGTCAGTGTGCCTCTCGGCGTAATCGGCATCATTTATGAATCAAGACCGAACGTAACTGCTGATGCCTTCAGCCTTACCTTTAAATCAGGTAACGCAGTTATTTTAAAGGGCGGCTCAGATGCCATTAATTCAAATATGGCTATAACTGAGGTTATAAGAAAGACAATAGAAAAGGAAGGACTTAATCCTGACTTTATCCAGCTCGTTCCCTTTACGGACAGAACCGCTGTCGGTGAGCTTTTAAAGCTTAGGGAGTACATCGATGTGGTAATTCCCAGAGGAAGTGCCGGACTTATAAGAATGGTCTGTGAAAACAGCAGAATCCCTGTAATTGAAACAGGAAGCGGAAACTGCCACATTTATATAGACAAGACTGCTGATATAAATAAGGCGATTCCTATTATCATTAATGCAAAGACCCAGAGAATAGGCGTGTGCAATGCTGCTGAATCCCTGGTTGTTCATGAGGATATTAAGGATGCATTTTTGCCTGAGCTTCATAAAGCTATGAAGGAGCATAATGTCGAGCTTCGTGCAGACGAGCTTTCAATAAAGCTTTTACCTGAGGCAAAGCCTGCAAACGAGGATGATTTTGGCAAGGAGTATCTTGATTATATTCTGTCAGTAAAGACGGTTAAGAGTGTAGACGAAGCAATTGACCATATAAATAAATACAATACAGGTCATTCAGAGAGCATCATAACTGAGGATGAGGAAGCTGCTAAGGCATTTCTTAAGGGCGTAGATGCTGCCTGCGTTTATGTTAACGCTTCTACCAGATTTACAGACGGCTTCCAGTTTGGCTTTGGAGCTGAGATTGGAATAAGTACCCAGAAGCTTCATGCAAGAGGCCCCATGGGACTTAAGGAGCTGACCTCATATAAGTTTGAGATTACCGGTGATGGTCAGATAAGAGGCTGATAAAGCCAAAAACTATTTAGAAAGTAGACAAAAACACAAATGAAAACCAAAGAGGAAATTCTTAGATTAAGGGAGGAGATAATAGATGTTTCATTATCTCTTCTTGAACAGGGACTTATAGTAAGAACCTGGGGGAATATAAGCGCCAAAATTGACGACGATCATTATCTGATCACACCAAGCGGTATTCGATATGAAGACCTGAAACCGGAAATGCTTCCAGTAGTTTCCATAAAGGACAATTCATTTGAAGGAGAGTATAAGCCTTCAAGTGAAAGCCTCGTACATACGGCTATCTACAAAGCCAGAAAGGATGCCGAGTTTATTGTTCATACTCATCAGGTTTACGCTACCTGCGTGGGTGCTCTCGGTAAAAAGAGGCTTAAGGCAGAGCATAAGGAGAAGAAGATAATTTTCCCCATTGCTAAATATGCACTTCCCGGAACTACAGCTCTTGCTGAAAATATCAAGGAATGTGCTATTAAGAACAATGAGACCAGAAGCATCATAATGGCTAATCACGGTGCTGTGTGCTTTGGGCATAACGCCGATGAAGCTGTCAAGGAAGCAATTAAGCTTGAGAGAGCAGCTAAGAAATACATATTCAGTATTTGCAGAACTGACATTAATAATGAAATTGAAGAAGGATTTTCTAGTAAACTGGAGAACGATAAAATAGTTTACCTTAGAAGCGATACTCCGGAGAGAATAAAACTCATTCATCAGCATATTTATGCGAAAAGACCGGACATTAGATATATTTTTCACAATAAGTCAGAGTCGGTTATGACCATCTCAAGAAGGGCAAATCACATGAGACCCCTACTTGATGACTTTGCTCAGATCATAGGTACAAGCCTTCGAATTCCGACCGCAGAGGGTACACCGCTGACCGTGAAAAAGCACATAAATGCTGTGTTTGCGTATAACGATGGTGCGTATTGCCTTGGTGCGACTGAGGATGACGCTGTTGCAGCGGCTATAGTCCTTGATAAAGGCTGCATTGCGCACATCGCAGTTACAAGATTCGGAGAGGGTTCGTTCATCTCATTACGTGATTGTTTTAAGATGAACAGAAACTATAGAAAGAATTATAGTATCCTTGCAAATTCCGTAAAATAAAATAAAATTATATTATAAATAACTAAATAACAGAATTTTTATGAGGTGACAGATTATGGCGAAGGAAACAAAAACTGACAAGTATGTTGCGTATGTAGCGAGTTATACTTCGGGATCAAAGGACAACTATGGTATCCGTATTTATGATGTAGACATGAAGAACGGTAGACTGACTGAGAAGGAAAAGGTTAAGATCACGAACTCTTCTTATATTGTTCTTTCACATAGCAAGGAGACACTTTATTCAATTACCGATGCCGGTGTAGAGGCATATCATATTGAGGACGACGGAAGTCTTACAATTCTCAATAAGGCATCTATCAACGGTATGCGTGGTTGTTATATCAATATGGACCAGTTTGACAGATTCCTGGTTTGTGCAGGCTACCATGATGGTAAGGTTACTATCTTAAGACTTAATGAGGACGGAAGCATCGGCGAGATCACTGATGAGAAGTTCCATAAGGGTCTTGGAACAATTGCAGGTAGAAATCATACTCCTCACGTTCAGTGCATCAAGGTTACTAAGGATAACAAATATCTTTTAGCTGCTGACCTTGGTATGGATCGTGTAAACGTTTACAGATTTGATACTGAGCACGGTAAGATTTCCGATATCGATGTGATCCACTGCGATCAGGAGTCATCTCCCAGACACATGCAGTTCTCATACGATGGTAAATTCCTTTATGTAGTATTTGAGCAGCAGTGCAGCATTAATGTATATCAGTACTCAGAGGATAAGGGACTTCCTTCATTCGAGGAAATCCAGTCAGTACAGAATTCTGAGGAGCAGGATACAATCGGTGTTGCAAGTAGTGCTCTTAAGTTCTCTGATGACTACAACTACCTTGTTAGTTCAGTTGCAGGTGAAAACAACGTAATCATTTACAAGGTTGATAAGGAGACAGGTCTTTTGACAAAGAAGATCGAGCTTCCTATCTCAGGAGAGTATCCGAAGGATGCCTGCATGTTCCCTGATAACAAGCACCTTGTTTCACTTAACCAGGAGTCAAACACTCTGACATTCTTTACAGTTAATTTTGATAACAATACTCTTGTAATGAATGGACCTGAGCTTCCAATCGACAGACCTAACTGTATCGTATTCCACAAGCTCGGTGAGAGAAAGAAAGTAAGATAATAATCGAGATAGTAAAAGAAACCGCTGACATTGCGGTTTCTTTTTGTTTAGCTATAAAAGTCTTTAAGATAATCTATTCTTGAGTGCATGTTGGACATAAGAAGATCCAAAACGATAAATGCACACATACATTCAACAACTACAACGGCTCTTGGAACAACAACGGGATCGTGACGGCCCTTGATGCTTACATCAATTTCCTCGCCGCTTTTATTAACGGTTTTCTGGAGCTTTGAGATACTGGGGGTTGGCTTTACATGGGCCCTTAAGATTATGTCGGAGCCATCGCTCATTCCTCCAAGTATTCCGCCTGCGTGATTGGTCTTTTTTGATACTGATGATTCGTCCATGCAGAAGGCATCATTATTGGTGCTTCCATAGGACTTTGATACAGCGATTCCATCGCCAATCTCAACTGCCTTTACGGCACCGATACTCATTATACCGTGGGAGAGAAGCGCATCGAGCTTATCAAATACGGGTTCGCCTACGCCTGCTGGCATTCCCTTTATTACACATTCGATAACTCCGCCTACGGAATCACCGTCAGCCCTGCATTTGGTAATTAGTTCAACAGCCTTCTTGTCGGCATCTGCATCGGGCATGGCAGTAATTGATTTTGTTATCTGAGCCTTATCGAATTTATTATCATCAATCTCAACATCACCGATCGATCGGGTATAGGCTGTGACCTCAATGCCCATTTCCTTAAGGAGCTTCTGGCAGATAGCACCGGCAGCAACTCTGCCTATTGTCTCACGTCCGGAGGAGCGCCCGCCGCCTCTGTAATCCCTGAAGCCATACTTTTCATCAAAACCAAAATCAGCATGACCGGGTCTGTAATACCGGGATATTTCCGAGTAGTCTCCGGAGCGATGAGAAGTATTTCTGACCATAAGTGATATGGGGGTTCCGGTTGTCTTTCCTTCAAATATGCCTGAGAGGATCTCGATTTCATCATCCTCTTTTCTGGGGGTTGTTACCTCAGAGGAGCCGGGCTTTCTTCTGTCCATAAATGCCTGAATATCTTTTTCAGAAATTTCCAGTCCTGCAGGAAACCCGTCGAGTACAACGCCAAGAGCTTTTCCATGGGATTCGCCCCAGGTTGACATGGTAATATTTTTTCCAAATGTTGATCCGCTCATAGTTTTAGCCTTTCTTGTTTTGTCAATATATACCCATCTATTTTTACACAGTTTGGAAACTATTACAAACACTAAAACCCAGATTTCTACTAAAATATATGATATTTCTTAATTTATTCTTAATTTTTTCTTTCAAAAATTAAGAAATGCGTTATAATGTTAAAGTAATATAATTTTTTATGAGGTTACATAGTCATGCGTGCGAATCGTTTACAGATGGGGCCGACCTTTAGAGATAAGGTTATGGATAGGGTCCGCACTTTTAACAGAAAGCACAAGAGACTAAGGTTTCTTGGAATGCTTTACGCAATGGCTGTACTTCTCTTTTACAACTTCGGCCTGGCTTTTTATCATAACACAAAGAGATGCACATGCCTTGCAACAATATTGTTTTTCTTCATTGCTAGCAGTAGCTTTACTTATCCTGAAGCTTTGAAGCTGAATGTCAGCTTTGTTACTGATTTGGAGAAGGTGGAAGAGTCCGGCGAGTATTACACATCAGATTCCCTGGAAGCAGTTGTTATGGAATCCAATGCTGAACTTGCAAAGGTTACACATGTAGATAAGGAAAAGATCATTGAGAGTGATCCGGGAGTATCTGAGGATCAGGAGCTGGCAGAGGGATTTCTTCTGGCAGATGATATCGATGATATAAGTGAATCAGCAGCTAAGAGCTATGAAGCTGCAACTGATAGTGCTGATGCATCCTTTGATGCTACTGACTGGAAGCTTATTCTTGTAAATAAGCAGCATCCCATACCGGATGGATATGAATTCCCCTTCGGTGATATCAATGACGAAATGAAATGCGATCAGAGAGTATTGTCTCCTCTTAAGGCAATGCTTAAGGCTGCTGCCGATGATGGCATAAATCTTGCGATCTGTTCTCCTTACAGAGACAGCAATCGTCAGGAAGGGCTTTTTGCCAGAAAAATAAACAATTACCTTGAAGCAGGTCTGTCTTATATGGATGCTTACAATGTGACATCCCAGGCAGTTACTGTTCCGGGATCTTCAGAGCATCAGATTGGTTTGGCATTTGATATTGTCTGCGGTTCATATTATAATCTTGATGAGGGGTTTGGTGACACAGAGGCAGGTAAGTGGCTTGCCGACAATAGCTACAAATTCGGTTTTGTTGTTCGATATCTTAAGGGTAAGGAGAATATTACCGGTATCGAGTACGAACCCTGGCATTTCAGATATGTCGGTGTAGACGCTGCTACAATTATGTATAATGAAAATCTCTGCTTGGAAGAATTCTGGGATAATTATTTGTATGATTGAGTATTTGGGGCTGTTGCGTTAATTGCAACAGCTTCTTTTATCTTTAACTGCCTCAAAATATTATAAAAGGTAAGGTTAATACATGTACAAACTACTTAAAAAAGAGGGAATGGCAAAGCGCGCTGAATTTAAGACAGTGCACGGAACCATTCAGACTCCTGTGTTTATGAACGTTGCTACGGTTGCTGCTATTAAAGGCGCTGTTTCAACTGAGGACCTTGAGCAGATTGATACTCAGGTTGTTTTATCTAATACCTATCATCTGCATCTTCGTCCGGGTGATGATGTAATTTACAAAATGGGCGGACTTCATAAGTTTATGAGCTGTGATAAGCCTATTTTGACTGATTCAGGTGGATTCCAGGTTTTCTCACTTTCTGAAAACAGAAGAATAAAGGAAGAGGGCGTTTACTTCAGATCCCATATCGATGGACACAAGCTTTTCATGGGACCTGAGGAAAGTATGCGAATTCAGTCTCATATTGCATCAACTATCGCCATGGCCTTTGACGAGTGTCCTTCCGCAAGAGCAGATCACGATTATGTGAAGATGTCTGTAGACAGAACAACAAGATGGCTTAAGAGATGTCAGGATGAGATGAACAGACTTAATTCCCTTCCTGATACAATAAATAAGAATCAGCTTTTGTTCGGAATCAATCAGGGAGCGATTTTTGATGACCTGAGAATTGAGCACGCAAAGCGTATTTCCGAGATGGAGCTTGACGGCTACGCTGTGGGTGGTCTTGCAGTAGGTGAGACTCATGAGGAGATGTATCACGTTCTTGATATAGTTACAGAGCATCTTCCCGAAAATAAGCCCACATATCTTATGGGAGTCGGAACACCGGCCAATATTCTTGAAGCCGTTGACAGAGGAATTGACTTCTTTGACTGCGTATATCCCAGCAGAAACGGAAGGCACGGTCATCTTTATACAAAGAGAGGTCACATTAATCTTCTCAATGCGAAATATGAGCTTGATGACAGACCAATCGAGGAGGGCTGCGGATGTCCTGCCTGCAGAAGATATTCAAGAAGCTATATCAGACACCTTCTTAAATCAGGAGAGATGCTTGGTATGAGACTTTGTGTTCTTCACAATCTGTATTTTTATAATCATCTTATGGCAGATATCAGAACAGCTCTGGATGAAGGCAGATACAAGGAATTTAAGAAGAATACTCTTGATTCAATGCTTGAGTATGATTCAGAGGAACCCACAACCCGTTACGATATAGCAAAAGGTTGGAAAAAGGGTTAAAAAGTATACTTGTTTTAAAGTTGTATTAATTGTAAGATAAATCATATGTTTAATAAGGAAATTTGGAGGTTGATATGAGTTTTGTTAACATGATGGCTCTTGAAAGCGCAGGAGCTGTAAGCGGAACCGGAAGCATGATGATCATTCTGGTATACGTTGCTATTTTTGCGGTTCTTTATTTTATTATGATCCGTCCTCAGAGAAAAGAGCAGAAGCAGAAGGCACAGCTTCTTTCTCAGCTTGCAGTTGGTGACAGCGTTCGCACAACTGGCGGTTTCATCGGAACAGTAATCGATATCGACGATGAGTCTTCAACAGTAATCGTTGAGTTCGGTAACAACAAGAACTGCCGTATTCCTATGGTTAAGGATGCTATTGTAGAGGTAGAGAAGCCTGAGGATGCGCTTAAGGATAGCTCAAAGGATGAGAAATCCAAGTAATTATTGATTTTTAGTTTTACGTAATATCAATGAATTAAAAGAAGACTGGTTACAGTCTGCATTATAAAGTGGGCAGCCGGCGAACTTTATATTTGCCGGCTATCATTATATAGGGAGAGAATAAGTATGAAAATGGGGATAACCTGCATCCCGGGCGATGGAATCGGACCGGAGATCGTTGCGGAAGCTAAGAAAGTACTTAATAAGGTTTGCTCCGTATACGGACACGAAATGGAATTCACTGATGTTTTAATGGGTGGCGCATCTATCGATGCCTATGGCAAGCCGCTCACTGATGAAACTATCGACAAATGTAAACAGGCTGACGCTGTACTTATGGGTTCAATCGGCGGTAATACTTCTACGTCACCATGGTATAAGCTTGAGCCTTCTCTTAGACCTGAAGCCGGTCTTCTTGGGCTTCGTAAATCCTTGAATTTATTTGCAAATTTAAGACCTGCATTTTTATATCCTGAGCTTGCTGATGCATGTCCGCTTAAGGAGGAGACCTCTGATAAGGGATTTGATCTTCTGATCATGCGTGAGCTTACAGGCGGTTTGTATTTTGGTGACAGATTCACCAAGGAAGTTGACGGAGAGCTTGTAGCAACAGATACTCTTGTTTATAAAGAGAGTGAGATCAGACGCATCGCTATCAAGGCCTTTGATGTTGCCATGCAGAGATCAAAGAGGGTGACAAGTGTAGATAAGGCAAACGTTCTTGATTCCTCAAGACTTTGGAGAAAGGTTGTAGAGGAGGTTGCTGCAGATTATCCTGAGGTTGAGCTTTCACACATGCTTGTAGATAACTGCGCAATGCAGCTTGTTAAGGATCCTTCACAGTTTGATGTGGTTCTTACGGAGAATATGTTTGGTGATATCTTATCTGATGAAGCCAGCATGATCACAGGATCTATCGGAATGCTTCCCAGTGCTTCTCTTAACGAGAGCAGCTTTGGACTCTATGAGCCCAGCCATGGCAGCGCTCCTGATATTGCCGGTATGGATATTGCCAATCCTATAGCAACTATCCTTTCAGCAGCTATGATGCTCAAGTTCACCTTTAAGCTTGAGAAGGAAGCTGAGAGCATAGAGAATGCAGTTAAAAAAGCCCTCAAGGATGGCTATAGAACAGTAGATCTCATTCGCAGTGGTGAGAATATTGCAGAAGATAAGAAATGCGGATGCAGTAAGATGGGAGATATCATTGCTTCGAGAATCGAATGAATCTGAAGAATCATTAACTTTATATGATTATTTACCCCAGGAACCTATAGATATGCTTGTTGTCCTTACAGTTATAGGTATGGCTTTTTACTATATCTGGAGGGCGACATATCTTACTCCCTGGTATGATGAGCTTTACACCTATTACTATTTTATAAGCAGGGGACCTGTGTATGCGGCGATTCACTGGCCGCTTCCCAATAACCATGTCGGCTATTCGGTATTATCATCACTGCTTGATATGTTTGGTAACTCATACATAGGACTTCGAGGTGTTTCGTTCATCTGTGCAGTTGTCAATCCGCTTCTTGTTTACAGGCTAAGCAAGAAATTTATGGAGGACTGGTATTCATACGGCGCGATGCTTTTGTATTTTTGCTGTATGCTTGTAAATGACCTCTCTATTCAGGGAAGAGGCTACACTCTTGGATGTACCTGTTTTTTACTGGTTCTTAGGCAGCTCACCGTAATATGCAGATCCGAGGAGTTTAAGCTCATTGATTACATACTGTTTGGAATATTTCTTATACTTGGCTTATATACGCTTCCGAGCAGTATTTACTGGGTTATTCCTTCCTGCTGTGCAGCAGCGTTTTTCTTAATAGTAAATGGATATAGGAGCTATGATTTTAAGGGCTCTGTATGGAATACCAGATATTTTAAGAGGCTGAAAAACTGTATAATCACGGGACTCATATCAGCGGTAATAGTTTTCGGTCTTTATCTGGTTATATGGCTTGCAGTTGGATCAAACCTTCTTGTTAAGGATGAGGCGAGCATTTATTTTGGAATGTCTCACGTGAAGCTTATTCTTACTCATCCTCTTGCAGCGGCAAAGGAAGGCCTTGATTATATGCTTTCACAGCCGTATATTCAGAGCGTTAGCAGAATAGGATATATGCAGAGCTTTGTTGAATGGAGTAAATCCCTTTGCTCTTATATGTATCCCGGATTTAACGTGGTTACGCTGTTTTTATCAATATGTGCCCTTATAATTCTTATCGCGGAGTGCATAAGGCATTTTGAAAACAGCAGAACTATATTCAATCTGCTGATGATATTTAACATTATTGGATATCCGATAATGCTTATAATCCAGGCAAAGCTTCCCTACTACAGAGTATTCTCCTATGTGGGAGTGTTGTCAGCAATTTCCTTTGCCTATGTGCTTGAGCACCTTAGCCGTATGGCGAGGCAGATAATAAGAAATACATCTGATTCACCGGTTGCAAGAAACATCTTTGCCACCGTTCCTGTTATAGGAATATTCATATTTGTTATTTTTATGATGACTAAACCTGAGTATAATGCTCAGTATGGACAGCGTGAGACTAACTGCTATAATGCACTTTATATAGCTCATCCCTCTGAGAATAAGAATATATGCGCACTTGATTGTGATCAGCAGTACTTACTTAAATTCGGATGGGGCATTGAATGTGAAAATACCGATGTTACTGACTGTGGTTATATTCTTATAGACAGGAATATGATGGAGGAAGGCTACACCGGATCAGATTATTGGAAGTTTTATGTAAATTATGAGACTATTCCATGGGATTATGTGAATTCTCATTATTACATTTTTTACGAAAATGAAGACTTTGTTCTTTATAAGAGATAAGGAGGTTTTTTATGAACAGTGATCGCGTAATGGAAGGACTTCAACAGGCTCCTCACAGAAGCTTGTTTAATGCACTTGGTTTCACCGCAGAAGAGAGGAAAAAGCCTCTTATTGGTATCGTCAGCTCACAGAGTGACATAGTTCCCGGACACATGGAGCTTAACAGAATTGCTGAGGCAGTAAAGCTCGGCGTAGCTGAGGCCGGTGGTATGCCGGTAGTTGTTCCTGCAATTGCCGTATGTGATGGTATCGCAATGGGACACATTGGAATGAAGTATTCACTTGTAACAAGAGATCTTGTTGCAGACAGTACAGAGTGTCTTGCAATGGCACATGCCTTTGACGGACTTGTTATGATTCCTAACTGCGATAAGAGCGTTCCCGGACTTCTTATGGCTGCAGCAAGAATCAATATCCCTACAATTTTTTGCTCCGGCGGTCCTATGATGGCTGGACGTGTAAATGGTAAAAAGAGATCCCTTAGCTCAATGTTCGAGGCTGTAGGAAGCGTTTCAGCAGGTAAGATGACAGACGATGAGCTTATTGAGTTTGAGGAAAAGGTTTGTCCTACCTGTGGTTCATGCTCAGGTATGTATACAGCTAACTCCATGAACTGCCTTACAGAGGCAATTGGTATGGGGCTTAGAGGTAACGGAACCATCCCTGCAGTTTATTCTGCACGTATCAGACTTGCCAAGAAGGCCGGCTACCAGATCATGGAGCTTATTGAGAAAAATATCCGTCCCAGGGACATTCTCACAAAGGAAGCATTTGAGAACGCTCTCGCAATGGATATGGCACTTGGCTGCTCAACAAACACAATGCTTCATATTCCTGCAATCGCACATGAGGCAGGAATTGAGATCAACATGGAGATGGCAAACAAGATTTCTGACAGAACTCCTAATCTCTGCCACCTTGCTCCTGCAGGTCCTACATACATGGAGGATCTTAACGAGGCTGGCGGAATCTATGCTGTTATGTCAGAGCTTGCAAAGAAGAACCTTCTTCACCTTGATCTTATTACATGTACAGGCAAGACTGTAGGCGAGAATATTGCCGGTGTTCATAATCTTGATCCTGAGGTTATAAGACCTATCGAGAATCCTTACATGCCTAATGGCGGTATTGCTGTACTTAAGGGTAATCTTGCTCCTGATACAGGTATCGTTAAGAGATCTGCAGTTGTTCCCGAGATGATGGTTCATGAAGGACCTGCAAGAGTATTTGACTGCGAGGAGGATGCAATTGCAGCTATCCTTGGCGGTAAGATCGTAGAGGGTGACGTTGTTGTAATTAGATACGAAGGACCTAAGGGTGGCCCCGGAATGAGAGAGATGCTCAATCCTACATCTGCAATTGCAGGAATGGGACTTGGCTCATCAGTTGCTCTTATTACAGACGGACGCTTCTCAGGTGCCAGCAGAGGTGCTTCTATAGGACATGTATCTCCTGAAGCAGCTGTAGGCGGACCTATCGCTCTTGTAAAAGAGGGAGATATCATCTCTATCGATATCAACAACAATAAGCTTGATATGAAGGTTTCAGATGAGGAGCTCGCTAAGAGAAAAGCAGAGTGGAAGCCCAGAGATCCCAAGGTTACAACCGGTTATCTTTCAAGATACGAAAAGATGGTAACCAGCGGTAACAGAGGTGCTATTCTTGAAGTGAAGTAATTTATATAATATTTTCCCTATGGGGAAGTTGTCACATAGGTGACAGATGAGGAATTTGAAAAAAGGAGTCTGACTTATGCAGTTAACAGGAGCGCAAATAGTTTTGGAATGCCTTAAGGAACAGGGTGTTGACACTGTTTTCGGATATCCGGGCGGAACAATTCTTAATGTATACGATGAACTTTACAAACAGCAGGATAAGATAAAGCACATTCTGACATCTCATGAGCAGGGTGCTTCCCATGCTGCTGACGGCTACGCAAGGGCAACAGGTAAGGTGGGCGTTTGTCTCGCAACAAGCGGCCCTGGTTCAACCAACCTTGTAACCGGTATTGCTACAGCTTATATGGATTCAGTTCCGCTTGTAGCAATTACCTGTAATGTTAACCTTCCACTTCTTGGTAAGGATACCTTCCAGGAGGTAGATATCGCCGGCATTACCATGCCTATAACAAAGCATGGCTATATCGTAAAGGATGTAAAGCAGCTTGCAGATACAATCAGAAAAGCCTTTGATATTGCAAGAAGCGGACGTCCCGGTCCTGTTATTGTTGATATTACAAAGGATGTTACAGCTAATAAGTGTGACTATAAGCCTGCAAAGCCTGTACATAAGGAAAAGCCTCTTAAGTACACAGAGGAGGATATCCAGACAGCTGTAAAGATGATCGAGCATGCCAAGAGACCCTTTATCTATGTAGGTGGCGGTGCTGTTATTTCAGGTGCTGATAAGGAGCTTCTGACCCTGGCTGAGAGAATACAGTCTCCTGTATGCGATACACTTATGGGTAAGGGTGCCTTCAGTGGTCACAACAGCCTTTATACCGGAATGATCGGTATGCATGGTACAAAGACCTCCAATTTCGGAGTAAGTGAGTGCGATCTTCTTATAACTCTTGGTGCAAGATTCTCTGACAGAGTCATTGGTAACGCCAAGACCTTTGCAAAGAAAGCCAAGATCCTGCAGATAGATATTGATGCAGCTGAGATCAATAAGAACATCCATGCTGACTATTACATTGTAGGCGATCTGAAGGAAGTCTTAACAAAAATAAATAATAAGCTTACTCAGCAGAATCACGCTGAGTGGATTTCACACATCAAGGAATACGAGAAGAACTTCCCGCTTGATTATGACAAAAATGCACTTACATGTCCTTACGTAATCGAGACACTGGATA
>JAEEGF010031986.1_pt1 | contig 15411 bp, 11 predicted proteins | sample 9134171 | NCBI WGS metagenome assembly JAEEGF01 (sample SAMN16246542, study PRJNA631951) | gut metagenome | biome: gut microbiome; feature: rumen; material: AP-attached | host: Bos | place: Iran: Karaj | collected 2018-10 | reverse complement strand
GGCATCTCGCAACGCGAGAAGGCCTTGGACACCGACTTCAGCGTCGACGAGAAGATCCTCAAGATCGACTTCATGAGCGGCGTCTACTTGGTGAAGAAGTTCGGCGACATGATCAAGGCGAAGGAACACGTGCAGTTCAGCGTCACGACTTCGCTGTCGGGCCTGTTCGGATTCCCATTGCGCTCGGCCTATTGCGCCGCCAAACATGCCTTATTTGGCTTCTACGAGTCGTTAGAGCTAGAATACGACAACATCAACGTCACCTTCCTCATTCCAGGGCGCATCAACACACAGATCAGCAAGAGCGCCCTCATGGGCGACGGCACCGCCCACGCCAAGATGGACGCGGGACAAGCCAACGGCCTCAGCGTGGAGAAATGCGGCAAGATCGCCGTGCGCGCCATCAAGCGACAGAAGCACAGGAAACTCCTCGGGAAATCCGAATTACTAATGGCATATATTCATAAATGGTGCCTACCACTATACTATAAACTATCGAGAAAAATATCGGCTACATAATATAATAGAGATTCCCCTGCGGGGAATGGAGTAACGGCATGTGTTTTTTTGCGGCGGCTTGAGGAATTGACAAGCCGGAAGGTGTCTGAAGCCGCCGCTTTAATAATAGCGACCAAACTCCATTCCCGAAGGGAATCTCCCTTAAAAACAAACAACCATGAAAGAAAAAGTAATCTGCGGCATACAGCAAGTGGGCATCGGGGTCAATGACTTCGTGGAGGCCTGGAAATGGTATTACGACAACTTCGGCTTCGAGGTCAAGATCGTCGACGACGAGGGCGTGGCGGAGCGCATGCTCCCCTACACGGGCGGCAAGCCCCAGCCCCGTCGTTCGGGCATCGCCGTCAACATACGCGGCGGCGGCGGCTTCGAGATCTGGCAGCCCAAGGGGCGTGAGCTCAACTACCTGAAAGAGCCCGTGCGCCTCGGCGACCTCGGCATCCTCATCGCCAAGGTGAAGACGCCCGACATCGAAGCGGCCTACAACACCTTTATCAATAGGGGCCTCGACGTCATCAGCCCCGTCATGACCTCGCCCGCCGGACAGAAGGAGTTCTTCATAAAAGACCCCTACGGCAACCTCTTCCAACTCGAGCAGGACGACTACGTCTTCATCGACGAGAAGAAGCTGACGGGCGGTGCCAACGGCGCCGTCATCGGCGTAAGCGACATCGACCGTTCCCTCCCCTTCTACACCCAGCTGCTGGAATATGACAAGGTGGTCTTCGACCAGACGGGCGTCTTCGACGACCTTGAAGCCATCGAAGGCGGCAAAGGCAGGCTGCGCCGCGTCATCCTCGAGCGGAGCAAGCCCATCGAAGGACCGCTGAGCCGCATCATGGGCACCTCGCATCTCGAACTCATCCAGAGTGTCGAAGCGCCGGGCAAGAAACTCTACGAAGGCCGTTATTGGGGCGACCCGGGCTACATCCACCTCTGCTTCGACGTGCGCCACATGGACGCGGTGAAGGCCGAGACCGAGGCCATGGGACATCCCTTCGTGTGCGACAGCGGTGCCGACTTCGGCATGGGCGATGCCAACGGACATTTCACCTATGTGGAAGACCCCGACGGCACCCTCATTGAGTTCGTCGAGACCTACAAGATCCCCATCGCGAAGAAGTTCGGCCTCTACCTCAACCTAGCCAACAAAGACGACCACAAGCCTTTGGGCATCCTCAAGCTGCTGCGGTTTGCCAAGGTGAAACGCGAGAGCATAAAATAAGAGAACAGATTGCACGCCTGCCATCTCACCTAATCGTCTAATGTCAGAGTCTTTCACTGCACCAGAGCGATGGAAGCTCTATTCCTTCATTATACTAATTATGGAATCATAACCACACGAAAACCAAGCCAATCTCCAAAAACCTGTGCAGTCATTTCCCATCGCCGTGACACCCGACAATCTGTTTTATCACTATCCCATGCCCCTCCTCTTATTACATTGGCAGGGTACATCTCACTATCGGCTTCTCTCGGTCCTGTCGGATTATAAGTATCATGACTAGAATACGATTCAGCATAATAATCCTTGCACCACTCGCATACGTTTCCTGACATATCATAAAGACCTAGAGCATTAGGCTGCCGTGTCCCGCATTGATGAACCGATTTATCACTATTACCATTATACCAAGCCACTTCCTCAATATTGTTACTACCAGCGTATTTATTACTGTCGTTTTTCTTTCCACCACGGGCTGCATATTCCCACTGAGCTTCCGTAGGTAGAGAATAGTTTTTACCTGTTTTTTCACTCAAACGACGGCAAAACTCAACTGCATCAAACCAATCAACAGAGCACATGGGGTAGCTAGAACCATATCGACTTATTAAGTGTTCCTTGCCTGGCCAAAATGCAGAAGGATAAACAGTATCACCTAATTCTCCCCAGCCATCATCACGATAGTCTTCATCGACAATCATCATATTATCCATCTTCAAATCTTTAATATGATCAGGGACGCTCTTCCCCATCACTTTTTCCCATTGGCTTTGGGTAACTTCAATCATTCCAATGTAGAAAGAATCGACCGTAGTGTGTCGCGAAGCTTTTTCATTCTCAAGACAATCAGCGCCCTGCTCGCTGGTGCAGCCCATGGTAAAGGAGCCTCCTTCAACATAAATCATGCGCATATTGATTCCGAAGGCAGTTTCTGTAAAGTCCTGGTTCCGCGATGTGGGGCGCTCAATGCCCACAGTGTTGGCAGAAACACCTCCACCTCCGCCAAAGAGCCGAGTGCCTAACTCATTACTTGCCTTATAAATCTCTTGTCCCGAGGCATCGCAAAATGTGTTTACGGCATTGCCGTATTGGCCTGTTTCCACATCAAGAAGTTTGGCAATAATGAAGACACCGCTTCCATCAAAGCTTGCCGCGGTAACGAGAACATATTGCACGCCCGCCATCTTACCCAAACGCCTAATGTCGGAGTCTGTCAACATACTCGAGCGTTGGAAACCCTGTTCCTTCACGAGGACATCAAAAGCTTCACGATCATAGCTTTCATAGCCAGACGCATTAGCCACTGCAACCGCTATGCCACCACGAACCATATTGCTCTGAAAAGCCGAAACCCCTTTCATGTTTATGGTTTCCATGACGGCAACTTTTTTGGTTTGTGCCGTCACACTCAAAGATAGAGTAATCAATGCTATTAATAGGGCAAAACACTTCTTCATAATAGTTTATTTTTTTTCGTCTTAATCAAAGTTTTTTCTTCACCATCGGAGCGATCAGCCATAGCCTCTCCACACATTACGAACAAGGCCGTGCTAAAAAGCGACACACCGAATACTCTTCTCATCATTTAATCTAATTGAATTATTATTGCTGCAAAGATAGTGATTATTTTGGAATAATGATGCGTGTTTTGGAAAACCCGCTTATTCACTCTTGAATTCAAAAAAAACTATGTTTGGCGATAATATGAAAAAAGCCGACTCGATTGAGTCGGCTTTTTTTGGCTCGGTTAACAACAATTACTTGACGCCTAATTTGGTTTTCACATCCTTTGTAATGTCAACCGCATCGGCACCGACATAGACAATAACCCCAGAAGCCGCCGTATCAATTATATAGGTATATCCCTTAGCCTTGCCGACTTCGTCAACTGCCTTTTGAACCTTCTCAATGATAGGCTTCACTAATTCCAATTGTTTATTCGCCATCTCATTTTCGGCATTAGCTTGGAATTGCTGGATTCTAGTCTGCAAGTCGATGATTTCCTTCTCCTTCGACTGCTTCACTAAGTTCGACATGGTGGCTTGGTTGGCCTCATAGTCCTGCATCTTGGTCTGATACTCCTTGGCCATGACTTCTAGTTGACTTTGAAGTTCATTACCAAATTTTTCCAATTTCTTTTGTGCAGACGCACTCTCCGGCATTGCATCCATGATTTCAGCAGAATTCATGTGTGCAATCTTTACTTGGGCATTGGCCACGCCACTCATCACGAAGAGGGCGACACCCAGAAACAATACTTTGAATAACTTGTTCATTTTATTGACTTTTAACGATTTAACTCTTATTCCATTAGGCATTGGAGCCGCAAAGATACAAAATCCTTTGGATTCGACTCACAAAGTGAGTCAATTATTTGCTTCCCTTGGGCTTCTCATGAATTATTTCTTGGTAGACTTGCCGCTGTCGCTTTTGCCGCCACCTTTGCTGGAGCTACCGGCGCCCTTGCTGCCGCTGCCGCTACCACCCACCGAGGGAGCAGCCGTGCCTGCGCCAGCTCTGCGACGGTCGGCGCGACGCACCGTCTGCATGACGTTGCCGAGTTGGTCGAGCACGTCGTCGCTGACGTCGTTCTTGTCGGAGGCATAAAGCACCGAGGTACCCGAAGCCAAGTCGAGGATGAAGGCGTAGCCCTTGGTCTGGGCCAGTTCTTTCATCGCGGTGTAGACCTTCTCTTGGATGGGTTGCACCAGCTCGGTGCGTTTCTGGTAGAGTTGACCTTCGGCACCGAAGTATTGCATCTGCAGGTTCTTGGCTTCCTGCTCCTTGTCGATGATAGCCTGCTCACGGGCGCGTTTCTGGTCTTCCGAGAGCAGGAGCATGTCGGTTTGGTACTTGCTGTACATCTCCGACACCTTATCGTAGATGGCCTTCACCTCGCGCTGCCATTTCTCCGACAGGGCGTTCAGCTCGGCTTGTGCATCGCCGTATTCCGGGATGTTCTCCATGATGTATTCCGAGTCAACATAGACAATCTTTTGTCCACCGCCAAGCAGTTGCGCATTGGCAGTCATGATGCCGCCACAAACAAAGGCAGCGATCAGGATCAAGGTTTTAAGTGCTTTCATTGTGTTATATGTTTTCTGTTTTGCTTTCTGTCTTTTATCAATAATCGTTCCAAAACTCATCTCAAATCTGGAAGGTCCCTCTCTAGATTGCTTCGTCGTTCCTCCTCGCAATGACGCGAAGCGCCTCAAAACTCCACACTCTCAACTAACCACTGACTCTAAACTCTAAACTCTAAACTCTCAACTAATCAATAGAACCTCCGATGGAGAAGTGGAACTGGCTGTGGTTGCTGCCTGTGGTGCCGTAGACGTCGTCGAAGCCGTAGCCCCAGTCGAGGCCGAGCAGACCGAACATAGGCAGGTAGATGCGCACGCCGAGACCAGCCGAGCGTTTCACGTCGAACGGGTTGAATTTGTCGAAGCCGAGCCAGCAGTTGCCCGCCTCAAGGAAGGTCAGCGCATAGATGGTGGCCTGCGGATTGAGCGAGAGCGGATAGCGCAGCTCCAAGGTGTATTTCGTCAACAGGTTACCGCCATTGCCTCCCGATCCTGAATCACTATAGAAGCCCGGTGTCAACGAGTTGTTGGCATAGCCACGCATACCGACGAGTTCGCGGCTGTCGAACGAATAGTTGCTCAAGCCGTCGCCGCCGAGGAAGAAACGGTGGAAGGGCGTGGGGCCGATTTGTTTGTTGTAGTGGCCCAGATAGCCGAAGCGCACGCGCGTCATCATCACGAGTTTCTCATACAGTTCGGTGTACCATGCCGCCTTGAAGGTCCAGCGGTGCATCTCGATCCACTTGTATTTCTCGTTTTCAGAGAGGGTGCTGTAGTTCTTGTCGGATAGCAGCGAATAGGGCGGCGTGATCTCGAGACCCAGTTGGAACTCGGAGCCATTGCGCGGATAGATGGGCTGGCTCACCGAGTTGCGCGACAGGATGAAGCTATAACTGAGCAAGTTGAACTTGCCGTTGCCGTCGCCGACACTCAGATACGACGACTGGTAGTTGTTGAGGCTGTAACGCTTGAAGTTGATGCCTTGATACACTGCGAAGTAGTCGTCGGGCCAGGTCAAGCGGCGACCCAAACCGACCGTGCCACCCGTCATGTTGAACCATCCGTAGTCAGCCGCCGTCTTCTCCTTGTTGTTGGAATAGAACGACTGATAGATGGAGAAGGTGAACGAGTTAGGTTTCTTGCCTCCCAGCCAAGGCTCGGTGAACGACAGGCCATAATAGAGATAGTAGCGGCCCAAGGTGCTCACGTTGAGCGAGAGTTTCTGTCCGTCGCCCATCGGCAGCGGTCGCCATGCCTTCTTGTTGAAGATGTTGCGCATCGAGAAGTTGGAGAACTGCAGGCCAGCCTCCAGCATGAGGTAGCCGGCGGCAAAACCGGCCGAGAAACGGATCTGGTCGGCGGCAGCCTCCTCGACGGTGTAGCCGATGTCGACGGTGTTGTCCTCCATATTGGGCTGCACATCGGGGGGGGCGACCTCTTGGTTGAAGAAGCCCAAGGTGGCCAATTCACGGATGGAACGCACCACATCGCTACGGCTGTAGAGCTGTCCAGGACGGGTGTAGAGCTCACGAAGCACCACATGGTCGTAGGTCTTCGTGTTACCCGTCAGCGTCACGTTGCTGATGCGGGCTTGTTTGCCTTCGGTGAGACGGATCTCGAGGTCGATGGAGTCGTTCTCCACCGCCACCTCCACGGGGTCGACGCGGAAGAACAGGTAGCCGTCGTCCATATAGAGCGAGCTGATGTCGAGGTTGGTCTCGCTATAGTTCAGGTTTTTGTCGAGCAACTCCTTATTATATACGTCGCCGGGACGCACACCTAAAATAGAATTGAGGGTCTCCTCGCTGTACTTCGTGTTGCCCGTCCAGCTGATGTTGCGGTAGTGGTATTTGTTGCCTTCTTCGACGACGAGGTCGATGCCGAGGTTCTTGTCGTCGATCACATAGACCGAGTCGCTGACGATGCGGGCATCGCGGTAGCCCTTCGCATTGTATTTCTCGACGATGAGTTTCTTGTCGGCCTCGAAATTACTCTCCAAGTATCGCGACGACTTGAAGATACGGGGGCGGTAGTTGTCGTAGAAATACTCCTCCACCCCAGTGACAGCCCTCAGGGGATGTAGGGTGAAGACATCGGCGACGGTGTTCACCACCAAGGGACCGAGCGGGCTCAGCGGGTCGAACTGGCCACGTTGTTTGGTCTCTTTCATGGCGCTCAAGATTTGGCCGTCGCTGAGGTTTTCGTTGCCCGTCACGTTGATCTTGCCGATTTTCACCTTGCTGCCCTTTTTGACGTTGATGACCATGTCGATATAATTCTCACGGGCGGTGTCGGCCACTTGCTGGATGTCGATGTCGACGTTGCGGTAGCCTTTCTCGTAGTAGAAGTTCTCGATGATGCGGGTGGTCTTGGTCAGCAAGTGGTCGGTGGCGATGTCGCCGCGCGACAAGTTGATCTTGTTGCGGATATCGTCGGCCTCACTTTTCTTGATGCCCTTGAACGAGAACTTCGACACGCGTGGACGTTCTTTGATGACGATTTGGAGAAACACTTTGCCGCCCACGATGTCGGTGACGTTGACGGCCACGTCTTCAAACAGGCCCTGGTCCCAAATCTTGCGGATGCCGTTCGAGATCTCGTCGCCAGGGATGGAGATGGTCTCTCCCACCCTCAAGCCTGCGATCATGCTCAGCATGGAGGCGTCGACGTATTGGGCGCCTTCGACGACGATGCCGCCGATCTCGTATTTCTGCGGACGCGCGTAGTCGATGTCGGAGAGGTCGTCGCCGATCTGTATCTGGGCGAAAGCACTGCTCCCTACCGACAGGAGAAACATCAGAAACAACGTTATGGGTAAATATCTCAATCGCATAGTGTTATCTTTCCATCATTTTTTGGTTACTTGTTCACTCGTCTTCCCGAAGCGTCGCTCGCGGTGCTGGTAGTTGAGAATAGCCTCGTAGAAGTCAGCCTTGCGGAAGTCGGGCCAGTATTTGGGGGTGAAATAGAGTTCGGAGTAGGCGATCTGCCACAGCAGGAAATTGCTGATGCGTTCCTCGCCGCTGGTGCGGATGAGCAGCTCGGGATCGGGCATGCCCGCCGTCGAGAGGTACGACGAAATCGTCGTGTCGTTGACGGCTTCGGGGGCTAACTTGCCGGCCTTCACGTCCTCTGCCATGCGGCGCGTGGCCTGAATGAGGTCCCAACGGCCCGAATAGCTCAACGCCAACGTCAGGGTCATGCGGGTGTTGTGGCTCGTGTCGGCGATGGCCTGCATCAGCTGGTCGTAGTTGGACTTGGGCAGGCTCTTGAGGTCGCCGATGGCGTTCAACTTGATGCTGTTTTTGTTCATCGTGCTCACCTCGTTGGTGATGGTGGTGGCAAGCAGCGACATCAAGCCTGTGACTTCGGCGAGGGGACGGTTCCAGTTCTCGGTCGAGAAGGCATAGAGGGTCAGATAAGGCACCCCTATCTCAGCTGATGCTTCCGACACTTCGCGCACCGATTGTATGGCGCTCTGATGGCCGAAGAGGCGTTGCTTGCCACGTTCCTTGGCCCAGCGTCCGTTGCCGTCCATGATGATGGCGATGTGCTGCGGCAGACGCTCACGGTCGATTTGTTGCATCAGTTGGTCTTTCAGTTCCATGGTCAGAATTTGCTAAGGTTGCAGCCCCTTCCGTCGGGCAAGTTGAATTTCCATGTCAGCGACACGCGGGCCATGCCAAACCAGTCGTTGAAGGCGGCGTTGCCGCGTTGCTGTCCGGCTTCGTAATGGCCCGTCGGGTCGGTAAGGTCGTAGGGTTCGGTGCCGTCGTCGGGCGTATACCAGGCGTGTTCCTCGGGATACACCGTGGCCACGTCGTCAAGGTAGTCGGTGAAGGTCTTCTGCATGCGCCATTCCACGGTGCCGGCCATGTGGCGCGACAGCGCGAACTTCACGCCGAAGCCGAAGGGGATCGACACGCCGACGGGGCTGGTCTTGCCAAACATCTTGTCGTACCATTTCGCCTCAGGGTCTTCAGGGCCTTCCGTGGCGTAGTCGCTTAGGTCGACCAGTACGTCGCCCACCATGGCATAGGCCGTATATTGGAACACCGAGATGCCGCCGAAGAGATAGGGCGACACATTCTTTTTCGGGTTGCCGGTGTAGTATTCCAGGAAGTTGAACTCAGCCACGAGGCTGAAGTCGTTGATTTTCGAGACGAAATTCAAGCCGCGCTCGGGACGCCAGTTGAGCTTGGTATCGTCGGCTTTCACCTTGACACGGCTATAGTCGAAACGGAACGTCCAACGGTTGTTGTGGTTGTAACGCACCACGCCGCCATACTGCAAGTCGGGCATGGCAAAAGGAATGGTCGGGTTGAGGTCACCCATGTAGTAACTCACACCGACATGCGGCCCCACCTCAAGGGTTTTGGGGTCGTCAAACTGGGCCTGTAACTGTCCAAAAACAGCCAAGCAGCTCAAAACCAATAAAATACGAATCTTTCTATACATAGTTCAAGCCTGCAAAATTAGGAATTTTTCCAATGAAAACGAAATTAATCAGTTTCTATTGTCTTTTCCCCACATCAATTTGTTGCGGATGGTGCCGAAGAAGTCCTCGCCGCGCATCCTGACGAGGTGGATGCAGAAGCCCGCCTTGCGCACCTCAAGCTGCACGGAAGTGTCTAAGGTACAGCTCCTTGAGTCCATGCTGAAGACAAACTTCTTCTCGCGACCCTCCACCTGGATGCGGATGGTGCTGTCGTCAGGGATGACGACGGGGCGCACGGTGAGGTTGTGCGTGGCGATGGGCGTGATGACAAAGTTCTTCGCATTGGGCGCAATGATGGGTCCGCCAGCGCTCAACGAGTAGGCCGTGGAGCCCGTCGGGGTGGCTAGCAGGATGCCGTCGCCCCAATAGGTATTGAGATAGACATCGTCGACGAACACCTTGATAGCCAACAGGCTATGCTCGGGGTTGCGGATGACGTTCAACTCGTTGAGGGCGTATTTCACGTCGTCGAAGACCTTCTCGGGCGAGACCAACTCCAACAGGGTACGCTGTTCCACCGTGTAATCGTTGGTGAGCACGCTCTTTACCGCCATGGCGATCTCGTTTTTGGAGATGCTGGAGAGGAAGCCCAGACGCCCCATGTTGATGCCTGCCACGGGGATGCCCGAGTCAAGGACAAAAGGCACCGTGTCGAGGATGGTGCCGTCGCCGCCGATGGAGAACATCAAGTCGGCCTTGAGGTCGTCATGGGAGCGAAATACCGAGTATGGCACGCCTTCGGGGATGCAGGCGGCGATAAGGGAGGCAAAAGGCTGGTAGATGGTGATTTCGGCTTGACGCTCAGCGAGTTCCGTCAGCAGCTGCCGCATATAATCCCCATTCTCGGGGGCTAGGGTCTTTCCAAATAGGGCGATTTTCATATTTCGTTCGTTTTTTTTCGGACGCATACGATGCGTCATTATTCCGGACGCATGCGATGCGTCATTATTCCGGACGCATGCGATGCGTCCCTACGATTCGTCTTTGACAGATTCATGGCTTTCATCCGTCATCATGCGGATATAATTCACATAGCGCCAGTCGGCGATGTCGCCGCGCTCGACGGCTTCCTTCACCGCACAGCCAGGCTCGTGGGTATGGGTGCAGTTGGCGAAACGGCATTCGCTCATCAGCTCGCGCATCTCAGGGAAACGCTGCGCCAGGGTCTCTTTTTCAAGGTCATACAAGACGAACTCCTTGAGGCCGGGTGTGTGGACAATCCACGCACCGAAGTCGAGATGGTGCATCTCGGCGAAGGTGGTGGTGTGCTTGCCTTTCTCATGGTAGTCCGAAATCTCGCCGATGCGGACGTTCAGGGAGGGGTCGAGGGCGTTCACGAGGGCCGACTTGCCCACGCCGGAATGGCCCGAAAACAGGCATATCTTACCTTGCATCAAGGCCCGCAACTCGTCGATCTGGAAGCCTGTCTTGGCCGACACGCCAAACGAGGTGTAGCCGAGGCTCTCGTAATATTCCATCAACACGCACATCTCCTCGATCTGCTCGTCGGTACAGAGGTCGCATTTGTTGAAAATCAAGGCGGCGGGGATGTGGTAGGCCTCGGCGGTGACCAAGAAACGGTCGATGAAGCCCGTGGAGGTACGCGGCTGGGCGATGGTGGCCACCACGATGGCCAAGTCAACGTTGGCAGCGATGATATGCGAGGCCTTGCTCAGGTTGACCGACTGGCGGACGATCACATTGTCGCGCGGCTCTATCTTCTTGATGACGCCGGTCTCCTTGCCGGGTTCTTGCTCAAACTGCACGTTGTCGCCCACCGCCACGGGGTTGGTGCTGCGGATGCCGTCCAAGCGGATCTTGCCGCGCAGGCGACACTCCCACTGTCGTCCCTGTTCGTCGAGGACGATGTACCAGCTGCCCGTCGATTTGATGACCTTGCCTAACATTTCTGGTAACGTTTTCCGGGTAATGCCATCAGCACGCCGTCGAATTCCAAGGCCAGCAACAGGGCCGCTATCTTCGTCGTAGGCAGCTCCGTCTTCACGATGATGTCATCGAGGTTGACGACGGCATTGGCGCCGAAGCAGTCCATGATCAGTCTCTCCTCGGCGGTGAACTCGCGGAACAATGCCGTCTGTTTCTCGCTCTTCGACTCCGAGTCCCAGCGCATGATGTAGCGCAGGTTGAGCACGCTCTCCATGAGATGGGCGCGGTTGGTGCGGATGAGGTAGTTGCAGCCTTGGCTGTAGATGTCCATCACGCGACCGGGATAGGCGAACACATCGCGGCTATATGAGTTGGCGAGGTCGGCCGTGATCAGCGAGCCGCCTTTCATCGCCGACTCGATGACGACCACGGCATCCGCCATGCCCGCGATGATGCGGTTGCGGCGCGGGAAGTTCTCGCGGTCGGGCAGGGTGCCGCTGATGCATTCGGTGAGGATGCCACCGCCCTGCTCCACCATGTCGGAGGCCAGTTTCTTGTTAGGAGCGGGATAGATCTGCTGCATGCCGCTGCCCATCACGCCCACCGTCGGGATGCCGTTCTTCACGGAGGCCTTGTGGGCGCAGGTGTCGACACCATAAGCAAGACCACTTACTATCAACACATTGTCATCCTTCAGATCCTCCACCAGTTGGTTGCAGTTCTCCTTGCCGTATTCCGTGATGTTGCGTGTGCCGACGATGGCCACCACGCGGTTGGCGTTGAGGTTGGCCTTGCCTTTATAATACAGCATCATCGGGGCGTCGTCGCACTGCAGGAGACGGCGCGGATAGTCGGAGTCAAGGAAGAACAAAGGCGTGATGCCGTTCTCCTTCACGAAGTCGATCTCCTCCTCTGCCCTCTTCATGTATTCCTTGGGTTTGCAGATGGCGTCGATAGACACCTCGCGCATGCCCGTGATCTTTTCCAGCGACTTACGCGTCTCCTTGAAGACGGCCTCGGCGCTGCCGCAATACTGCACGAACTTCTTGCCGCTGATATCACCGATACCCGGCAGCAAAGTCATTGCAATCTCGTAAAGGATAGCTTCGGACATGCCCTAATGAATTTAGATGAAGATGAGCTGCACGATGATGTAGACGGGTAGGCAGACAATCAGTGAGAACTTGATCATATAGCCGAAGAACGACGGCATCTTGATGCCTTCCTGCTCGGCGATGGACTTCACCATGAAGTTGGGTCCGTTGCCGATATAGGTCAGAGCGCCGAAGAACACGGCACCCATGGAGATAGCCTTGAGGAACGGGTCGGAGGCCAGTCCGATGACGTCGCCGTATGGTGCCATCGAGTTAAACACCATCGCGGTAGGCGCGTTGTCGAGGAAGGCTGAAAGCATACCCGTGCAGTAGACATACTGCCACGGCTGGCTGATATAGGCCTGGATGGTCTCTTTCATCTGTTCGAGGTACATCAAAGCGGGGGTCATCGTGGCGAAGATGCCGACGAAGACGCAGGCCACCTCAAGGATGGGCACCCATGAATAGTTGTTGTCGGTACGGGCTTTCTTCTTCGTCGTCAACCACGAGAGAGCGATGATAATGATGAAGACCCATTCGCGCAGCAGTCTCAGATACCAAGGGGCGTCTTCGGCACCCATGGCGGGGATGTAGGTCTTGTTGATGAACATGGTGCTGGCGATGATGCAGAGCAGCCACACGATATTGATGAGACCCGAGAACTGCAGCGACGTCTTTTCGGCAGCATCGGCAGCAAGGCTCTCCGGGGGCTCCTTGCGGTAGAAATAGGTATCGACCAAGAAATAAATGAGCAGCAACAAGGCTCCGGTGACGAGCCACTCAAGGAACATATTCTGCATCCACCACCCAAAGCTGGCGCCTTTCTGGAACAGCAGGAACAAGGGCGGGTCACCGAGGGGAGAAAGCAGGCCGCCGCAGTTGGCCACGATGGCGATGAAGAAAAGCACGGTGTGCATCTTGAACCTACGCTGCGAGATGGTCTGCAGCAACAAGCGGATCAACAGCATGGCGGCTCCAGTAGTACCCATGAACGAGGCCAAAAGCCATCCGATGCCGAGGATGGTTGTGTTGGTAACCGGTTTCGCCACAAGGTCGCCTTTGATGCAGATGCCACCCGTGGTGACGAACAACGCCATGAGGAGCAGGATGAAAGGCACGTAGTCGAAGATCATCTGATGGATGAGTTCGTGGCTCATGCCGTGCACGCAGAGCCAAATGCCTACCGGCACGCCAAGGATGAGTGACACATACAGTTTATGAAGGTTGTGTTCCCACCACTCACCCACTTTAGGCAACAATGGCAAGACGGCGATGCAGAGCAGCATCACCACGAATGGGATTAACATCCAGGCAGGGACAAGGTGTTCCATAGTTTTTTATTTGTTGATTTGTTGTTTGTTCTATGTTAATGTAGAGACGCGGCATGCCACGTCTATACCTGTTTTAGTCTAATTTCAAGACAGCCAAGAACGCCGACTGCGGCACCTCGACGTTGCCGATCTGACGCATGCGTTTCTTACCTGCCTTTTGTTTCTCCAGCAGCTTGCGCTTACGCGAGACGTCGCCGCCGTAGCACTTCGCCGTCACGTCCTTGCGCACCTGACGCACCGTCTCGCGGGCGATAATCTTGGCGCCGATGGCCGCCTGGATGGCGATATCGAACTGGTGACGAGGAATCAGCTCCTTCAGCTTCTCGCACATGCGACGGCCGAACTCGTAGGCATGGCCACGGTGGATCAAGGTTGACAAGGCGTCGACCGACTCGCCGTTGAGCATGATGTCGAGCTTCACCAAGTCGGCATCCTGATAGCCTGCGATATGGTAGTCGAAGGAGGCATAACCCTTCGAGATGGACTTCAACTTGTCGTAAAAGTCGAAGACGATTTCGCTCAGCGGCATCTGGAAGGTCAGCTCCACACGGTCGGTGGAGAGGTAGACCTGATTCTTCAGCACGCCGCGCCTATCGATGCAGAGCGTCATGATGGGACCAGTGAACTCGTTTTTCGAGATAATCTGCGCGATGATGTAAGGCTCCTCGATATGGTCGATCTTCGTCACCTCGGGCAGACCGCTGGGGTTGTGTACCTCGATCATCTCGCCGTCGGTCTTGAAGCACTTGAACGACACATTGGGCACCGTGGTGATGACGTCCATGTCGAACTCGCGGTCGAGGCGTTCCTGCACGATTTCCATGTGCAAGAGGCCCAAGAAACCGCAGCGGAAGCCAAAGCCCAAGGCCGCCGACGACTCAGGTTCCCAGACGAGGGAGGCGTCGTTGAGTTGCAACTTCTCCAACGAAGCGCGCAGCTCCTCGTAGTCGTCAGCGTCGACGGGATAGATACCCGCGAACAGCATGGGTTTCACATTCTCGAAGCCCGCCACCGGCTCAGCGCAGGGATTCTCGACATGGGTGATGGTGTCGCCCACCTTGACCTCCTTCGAGGTCTTGATGCCCGAGATGATATAGCCCACGTCGCCGGCCGAGAGCTCCTTCTTAGGCACCTGCTTCAGCTGCAACACGCCGATCTCGTCGGCGTTGTATTCCTTGCCTGTGGCGAAGAACTTGACGAGATCGTTGGTGTGCATCGTGCCGTTCATGATGCGGAAATAGGCGATGATGCCACGGAACGAGTTGAACACCGAGTCGAAGATGAGGGCTTGCAGCGGTGCCTCGGGGTCGCCTTTCGGGCAAGGGATGCGCTCCACGATGGCGTCGAGCACGGCAGGCACGCCTTCGCCCGTGCGGGCGCTGACGCGCAGGATCTCGCTCGGGTCGCAGCCCAAGAGGTCCACCATCTGGTCTTCCACGATGTCGACCATGGCGCTGTCCATGTCGATCTTGTTCATCACGGGGATGATCTCGAGGTCGTGTTCGAGGGCCGAATACAGGTTGGCGATCGTCTGGGCTTGGATGCCTTGGGTGGCGTCGACCACGAGAAGGGCGCCTTCGCAGGCCGCGATGCTGCGCGACACCTCGTAGGAGAAGTCGACGTGACCGGGGGTATCGATGAGGTTGAGGGTATATTCCTCGCCCTGGTAGTTATATTTCATCTGGATGGCGTGGCTCTTGATGGTAATGCCGCGCTCTCGCTCAAGGTCCATGTCGTCGAGCACCTGGTCGACGAGTTCCTTGTCGTTGAGCGT
>JAEEGF010265553.1_pt1 | contig 15413 bp, 13 predicted proteins | sample 9134171 | NCBI WGS metagenome assembly JAEEGF01 (sample SAMN16246542, study PRJNA631951) | gut metagenome | biome: gut microbiome; feature: rumen; material: AP-attached | host: Bos | place: Iran: Karaj | collected 2018-10 | reverse complement strand
GGTTTCATGATCAAGTCACCAGCTTTGGTCAGGCCACCGAAGAAGATGAATGCCTCTGGAGATGAGAATGCTGCGAAGTCAGCGCATGCCTCACCGAGCATGTCACCCGTGAACTTATACACACGTAATGCCAGTTTGTCACCCTTGCCGGCAGCAATCGATACGTCAAGCGATGTAATATCCTCAGCTTTCATATCACGAAGCAGTGAGGGCTCGTCGCTGTTTGCCAAGAACTCACGAGCGGTACGCGCAACACCTGTAGCTGAACAGTAAGCCTCCAGACATCCTGTGCGGCCACAACCACAAGAACGTCCGTTTTCACGGCGCATGATTACATGTCCCAGCTCTCCGGCAAAACCGTCGTGGCCATATACCAGTTGACCATTGATGACAATACCAGAACCCACACCCGTTCCGAGTGTCAGCACAATGAAGTTCTTCATGCCACGGGCTACACCGTAGATCATCTCACCTAAAGCGGCGGCGTTTGCGTCGTTGGTCAGTGCCACCGGCAGATTCTCCAAACGCTCACTGAACATCTGTGCAAGGGGCACCACACCATCGTGAGCCCACGCAAGGTTGGGGGCAAATTCAATGGTACCATTATAGTAATTACCGTTCGGAGCACCGATACCCATGGCTTTGATCTTATCTAAACCACCCACCTCGTCGATGATAGGTTGCAAAGCTACGACACAGGCGTCTACATAGTCTTCTACTTTGTCGTATCCCTGGGTCTTAATGGCTGTTGTGGCCTTGATTTCTCCGCGGCTGTCAACTATACCGAAAACAGAGTTTGTACCTCCGAGGTCCAAACCGATCACATAAGGTTTGATCACTTGTGTATCCATATAATAATGTTTTTAGTTAGAAAATTCGTATTCGCAAAGGTATAAAAAAGTTAAGAGTTTAACATGAAATGTAAAGAGTTATTTCTAGTATTTAACATAAATTTGCTACAAGGGCTTGAAAACGGGAATTCAAACTCATTCCAACTTCGAGTGAAGAAGTTAATAGTTAAAGGTTAAGGTGCAAAGTTTTAAGATTTTAGTTGGTGTGATTATACCTACATTGGTAAAATCCATTCAATTCCCTCACTTTTTACCTCATGTTCTCCTCTACTCCTTCATTAGTTACTCTTAACAATGGACATGCAGAGGGTACTGCCACTCGGAAATGAAAAGAAAAACGAGTTTTCCTTTTGCATTTCGCTCGTTTTTTGAATAATTTCTTCACGTTCGAAGAAACAAACTAGTTTCTTTCTTTCTCACTTAATCAGAAATTTCATACTTTGGCCTTGCCGAAGGTACTAGCACTCGGAAGAGCAAAGAAAAACAAGTTTTCCTTTGGCTTTTCGCTCGTTTTTTCGTACCTTTGCAGCAGATATGCCTTTACCGTTCCATATAGACATCGTCGATTTGGTATTAAAAGGAATACTGATTGGCATCATAGCCTCAGCACCCATGGGTCCTGTGGGTATCCTTTGTGTGCAGCGCACTCTGAACAAAGGACGCTGGTATGGATTCGTGACAGGTATAGGCGCAGCTGCCAGCGACATTATCTATGCGCTCATCACCGGTGCGGGCATGAGTTTTGTGATGGATATCATCAACAACCAGCAAAACAAGTTCTGGCTGCAGCTCTCGGGAAGTATCATGCTGCTCATCTTCGGTATTATCTGCTGGCGCTCCAACCCGACGAAGAACATGCACCATAGTGGCACCAACAAGGGAACATTTGTACACAATGGCGTGACAGCCTTTCTTGTGACATTTTCCAACCCACTGATCATTTTCCTGTTCATGGGTCTTTTCGCACAGTTCGCCTTTGTCATTCCCGACCATCCCTTTGAGATGTTGATAGGTTATATCAGTATTGTTGCCGGAGCCCTCATCTGGTGGTTCGGCCTCACATGGCTGGTCGACAAGATCAGGAACATTTTTGACGAGAGCGGCATTCTGATTATCAACCGCGTCATAGGCTCTGCGGTCATTTTGTTCTCCCTCATCGTACTGTTTGGTACCGTATTTAACCTCTATACATTTAATTACTGACGGGAAAGAGAATTAGCTTTCCTAAAATGAGTTACAAGTTTTTGAAGCATTAAACTTGAAACATTAATCCATATACTTTATACTTCAATAAATGTTTATTGCACAAGAGTTAAGAAAGAAAAGCATTGCCGAATATCTGCTGTATATGTGGCAGGTTGAGGATATCATCCGCGCCTACGACTGTTCGCTGACGCGTTTACGCCGTGAGTATATCGGACGATTCGACTACGATGACGACCAGAAGGAGGAAATGACCGACTGGTATGGCAATCTGGTGACGATGATGAACAGTGAGGGGAAGCGCGAAGGCGGACACCTGCAGATCAACCAGATAACCCTGCAACAGTTAGAGGAGCTGAACGCACAGTTGCTCAGCAGCAGTAAGTTTCCGTTCTACAATGCTGAATACTATAAGGTGCTGCCTTTCATTGTCGAACTACGCAATCGCGGAGCCAACAAAGAGGAGAACGAGATAGAAACCTGTTTCAATGCCCTCTATGGCACAATGATGCTACGCCTGCAGAAGAAAGACATATCTCCCGAGACCCAGCATGCCATCCAAGAGATTACCACATTTATCGGCATGCTCAGTGACTATTATCACCAAGACAAAGAAAAACCACTGGAGTTTGATTGAGGATTATGAATATACTTATTACAGGATGTAACGGACAGCTGGGAAACGAGTTACAGCTGCTCGAGAAAAACCACCCCGGGCACACATGGATTAATACCGATGTGCAGGAGCTTGACATTACCAATCAGCTGGCTGTCGACGACTTCGTGGCCCGCAACAAGATTGACGGTATCGTAAACTGTGCCGCCTATACAGCGGTTGACAAGGCAGAGAGTGAACGCGAACAGGCTACTACGCTCAACACCGTGGCACCCGCTTATCTTGCCGCAGCCGTAGGCAGACGCGGCGGATGGATGATACAAATCTCCACCGACTATGTGTTCAACGGCACGAAGCATCTGCCTTATGTGGAGACCGACACACCTTGTCCAGAGAGCGTCTATGGCAGCACGAAACTGGCGGGAGAACTCGGCGCACAGAAGTTCTGCAAGAACACGATGATTATCCGTACGGCATGGCTCTACAGTTCGTTTGGCAATAACTTCGTCAAGACGATGATCCGTCTGGGTAAGGAGAAGTCCGAACTTGGTGTTATCTTCGACCAAGTCGGTACGCCCACCTATGCGCGCGACCTCGCTCATGCCATCATGACCGCCATTGAAAAGGGTGTCCGCCCAGGTATTTATCACTTCAGTAATGAGGGTGTCATCTCATGGTACGACTTCGCCAAGGCCATCCACCGTCTGGCTGGCATCAATGATTGTAAGGTGCGTCCATTGCACACCAGCGAGTACCCTACTCCCGCCCATCGTCCTCCATTCAGCGTCCTGGACAAATCAAAGATCAAACAAGCCTATGCCATCGACATTCCTTATTGGGAAGACAGCCTGGCCGAGTGTATCAAATTATTGGGCTGAGATGACACAAATTAACAAGAGAATTACAAGGTATTATCACAAGGTAAGTCAATCAGGCAGGTTTTGTTAGAATACGTGATATCTACGGAATACGTGCCTCAAATAAAGAGTATGAATCAGGAAATAGAACGCAGGCGTACATTCGCCATTATCTCGCACCCCGATGCCGGTAAGACCACCCTCACTGAGAAGTTTCTGCTTTTCGGCGGACAGATACAGGTTGCCGGGGCAGTCAAGAACAACAAGATTAAGAAAACCGCTACCAGCGACTGGATGGACATCGAGAAGCAACGTGGTATCTCTGTGTCCACTTCTGTCATGGAGTTCGACTATGCTCCCGAGGAAGGAGGTATAGAATACAAAGTGAATATCCTCGACACACCAGGTCACCAAGACTTTGCCGAGGACACCTACCGCACGCTCACAGCCGTTGACTCGGCCATTATCGTTGTCGACGGTGCCAAGGGTGTGGAGACACAGACACGCAAGCTCATGAACGTGTGCCGTATGCGCAATACGCCCGTCATCATCTTCATTAATAAGATGGACCGGGAAGGACGCGATCCATTCGACCTGCTCGACGAGCTTGAACAGGAACTGCAAATCAAGGTACGTCCCTTGTCATGGCCCATCAACCAGGGTGCACGATTCAAGGGCGTGTACAACATCTATGAAGGTAAGCTCGACCTCTTCACACCAGACAAGCAGCGCGTGACAGAGAAACACGAGGTCGATATCAATAGTCAGGAACTCTCTGATATGATAGGCGATCGCGACGCAGACAAGCTGCGCGAGGACCTTGAGCTCGTCGACGGCGTCTATCCGGAGTTCGATGTAGACACCTATCGTTCGGCTGAGGTAGCACCCGTTTTCTTCGGTTCGGCACTCAACAATTTCGGTGTGCAGGAACTGCTCAACTGCTTCGTCGAGATAGCGCCAAGTCCACGCGACACCAAGGCCGAGGAGCGCATGGTCAGTCCAGAGGAGCCAAAGTTCACTGGTTTTATCTTCAAGATTACCGCCAATATCGACCCCAACCACCGCTCGTGTATTGCCTTCTGCAAGGTATGTAGCGGCAAGTTCGTGCGCAATCAGCCATACCTGCATGTGCGTCAGGGCAAGACGTTGCGTTTCTCGTCACCCACACAGTTTATGGCTCAGCGTAAGTCGACCATCGACGAGGCATGGCCGGGCGATATCGTAGGACTGCCCGACAATGGCATCTTCAAGATTGGCGACACACTCACCGAGGGTGAGCAACTGCATTTCCGCGGGCTGCCATCCTTCTCACCCGAGATGTTCAAATACATCGAGAACGACGACCCCATGAAGGCCAAACAACTGCAGAAAGGTATCGACCAGCTCATGGACGAGGGTGTAGCTCAGCTGTTTGTCAACCAGTTCAATGGTCGAAAGATTATCGGGACCGTAGGACAGCTGCAGTTTGAGGTCATCCAGTACCGTCTGGAGAATGAGTATAACGCCCGCTGCCGTTGGGAGCCTGTCCATCTGCATAAAGCCTGCTGGATAGAGGCAGACGACGAAAAGGAACTGGAGAACTTCAAGAAACGCAAGTACCAGTATATGGCCAAGGACAAAGAAGGCCGTGACGTCTTCCTTGCCGACTCAGGCTACGTCTTGCAGATGGCACAAGAAGATTTCAAACATATCAAGTTCCACTTCACCAGCGAGTTTTGATTCTGTTCATAGGGCAGGGTCTTTTTCAACAAGACAAAGAGAAATCACGAAATGAACGAGCAGTACAGACTGAAAGTCAGCGGTGTTAGTGATGCAGAGACCGTAAAGGTCTGGCAACAAAAAGGTGTCGACATGTTCGGATTGGCGTTCACCAAAGGCAGCCCCGACTATGTCGGGATGATACCCTCACGCGCCGGCATCATCCCTGACTATTCATCGTTAGTTAACCGTGAGTCACCATTCACCGGGCTTACCCTCGTGGGGATTTTCCGTGACGATATGCCCCAGAACATCGTGACACGCGTATATAACTACCCTCTCGATTACATCCAACTCGACGGTGACGAGTCCGTTATCATGATTGACAACCTGCGCCGCACCCTCGTACCAGACATCTGCCCAAATGTCCGTATCATCAAGACGCTATCTGTCAGTTGTCCTGATGATGTCTTGAGATATAAAGACTATGAAGGTCATGTCGAACTTTTCCAATTTAATATCACCGGCAGCGCAGCTGGTCACGATGGAGAGTTGCCCGACTGGAGTCTATTTGATGCCTACACTGGTGCTGAGCCGTTTCTTGTTGGAGGTGTTACCATGGATGCCGTCTGCCGCATGACCAGTCCCGTCCATCCTCGTCTCATTGGGTTTGAGGTAAATAGATAATTGTTTTATTCTGAAAGTAGTAAGTGCTTTAAGCTATATGGATATCAAGGAGTTTCTAAACCAGGGCGATATATTCGCCGCAAATGCCGGTGCACAACTCATAGAGGTGCATGAGGGGTATGCTCGTGCTGAGATGACCGTCACAGCATCCCACCTCAATGCAGGAGGCGTTTGTCAGGGTGGTGCCATCTTTACGCTGGCCGACCTCGCCTTTGCCGCCATCTCCAACGGACGCGGCGTTCTTACTTTCAGTCTGCAGAGCACGATTACTTTCCTACATAGCGCACACGTAGGTGACACCCTCATTGCCGTGGCAGAAGAAACCTATAACCATCATAAGATTCCTTATGTCGAAGTGAAGATTACTAACCAACACGATGAACTTGTCTGTGCTTTTACGGGAATAGCTTATCGAACGCACCGCGAGATAGGCGGCTGAACACTCTTGTTACATCCGTGTACCCAGCAGACCTTGAATCGTTCAAATCTTGCAGGCAAAGAGTAGGCAGCTTTTTCATTCCATACAAAATACGCTCATCGCCTCTGGTATCTTTTTAGGAACAAATGATAATATAGATACACAATTTCGGGTAAAAAGTGGTGTTTTTCAAATAAAAACACTAACTTTGCCCATGATAAACCATAAAAACTGAATGCATATGAAGAAAATCATGATGATGGCTGTCGCAGCGATGATGTCGCTCTCAGTCTTTGCACAACATGAGGTGGGCTCTATAGCCCTGAAGCCAATGGTTGGACTGACATTATCCAACTTCACAGGATGTGAACTGAGCACTGACATGAAAGCAGGCCTCGCCGTGGGCATGGAGGCCGAATACCAGGCTACTCCGTTCTTCAGCCTTTCCGCAGGGGTACTCTATGCCATGCAGGGAGCTAAACTGAAGGTAAGCGGATGGGGCGTGAACGTAGGAACGGTGAAAGCCAAGGTTGACTACGTGAATATTCCGGTTCTGGCAAATGTATATGTGACAAAAGGCCTCGCGCTGAAGGCTGGTGTGCAGCTCGGACTGAACGTGGCATCGGACATTGACGTGAAGACCTCGTTCACGGATGGCAGCTATAATCTGGCAGACGTGAAAGACTACACCGAGTCGATGATGTTCTCTATTCCAGTAGGTGTATCATACGAGTTTGAAGACTTCGTAATCGATGCACGCTATAACATCGGCCTGACAGATGTTTACAAGAAGGATAATGTGATTACGAACTTTGCGCTGAAAGGCACTAAAAACAGCGTAATCCAGCTGACATTGGGTTATAAGTTCGACTTGTAAGCACCTCTAATGGATCTGACTCCTAACCAGATAGTAATAGAAGACGACGGCTGCCCATGGTATGCCGTCCGTCTTTTTACGCTCAAGCAGAAAGAGGTGGCTGCAGCCTTTGAAGAGAAAGGGCTGCAGTGCTTTACTCCCATGCATTATGTAGACTATCAGGACAAGGATGGGAAAAGACGCAGAAAGCTCACTCCCGTGGTACACAACCTGCTCTTTTTGAAAAAAACCATAGAGCAGAAAATGCTCAGAACCATCATCGCTGATATTCCCTACAAGATGATGGTGTTGCATAAGATTGAAAACAGGGACTTCTATGAGATTCCCTCCAAACAGATGTATGAGTTCTACGTGATGTGCAACCCTGACTTGTTGATTAACAAGTATATGTCTGAGGAGGAGGCGAAGTTGAAGAAAGGAACGCGTGTGCTTGTCACTCACGGACCGCTGAAGGGTCTGACAGGCAAGCTCGTGCGACAAAGTCATAAATACTACCTGCTGAAGGAGGTTCCAGGCATGGCTGTGATGATTAAGGTCACACGCTGGTGCTGTGAGCCTATGAAGGAGGAGTAAAATGAAGAGTTGGAAGTATTTTTGCATTACGAACACATTTCCTACTCATGATTATTTTTTTGAAAATAAATCTTGCCTTTTGTGTAATAAATGAGAAGGTTGTTACGTTATCAAGATGTAACACATAATTTGTCAAGGTATTATTAATATAATAAGGTGTGCCTATGCAGTATTTTACCCAAGAAGATTTAAAACCGTCTGAAAAGACACTTCAAATGATTCGGCAATTTGCTTATTCCTATCGGGAATTGTACAGCGAAGGTAATCATAAGGCGTATTGTCTGAATTAAACTATGAAGAGCATGAAAACACTTGTATCTCCATCGTTGCTGGCAGCCAATTTCCTAGACCTGCGGCACGAGGTAGAAATGATTAACAAGAGTGAGGCCGACTGGCTTCACCTTGACGTTATGGATGGTGTGTTTGTACCTAACATCTCGTTCGGTTTTCCTGTTTTGGAGGCGGTGAGCAAATTGTGCAAGAAGCCTCTTGATGTGCATTTCATGATTGTACACCCTGAGCAATACATCCAGCAGACAGCCAAGCTGGGCGCCATGATGATGAACGTACACTATGAAGCGTGCACCCATCTTCACCGTACCATCCAGGAGATTCATGCGGCTGGCATGAAAGCCGGTGTGACACTCAATCCGTCGACACCGGTGTGTGTACTGGAGGATATCATACGGGATGTGGATATGGTATTGCTAATGAGCGTGAACCCGGGCTTTGGCGGACAGAAGTTCATTGAGAACACCATTGAGAAAACTCTGCGGCTGCGCAGGCTGATTGAGGAGAGCGGCTCCTCAGCATTGATTGAGGTTGACGGAGGCGTACAGCATGAGACGGCACCACGGCTGGTAAAGGCTGGCGTAGACGTACTTGTCAGTGGCAGCTACGTATTTAAGGCTGAAGATCCTTACGCCATTATTCACGAGTTGAAGAATCTGACCTAAAAAAAAGAATCCTCTGTCACTCACTTGAAGAGACAGAGGATTTTTTCAATATGATGATATTCCTTATTCCATAGTGAGTCCCATTTGGTGCTCACGAGCCATGCGCCGCATATTAAGCAGTGCATAACGCATACGTCCTAACGCCGTGTTGATGCTGACATTGGTGATATTGGCGATCTCCTTGAACGACAGCTGCTGGTAGTAGCGCATGTAAACAACCTCCCGCTGGCAGTCAGGCAACAGGTTCATCATCTTTTTCACATCGGCGAGAATCTGCTCGTTGACAAACTGGTTTTCAATATTCGAGTCGAGCAAGTTTGTCGGATTGATGGTGGTCAAATCGTTATCCTCACCCATCTCTACGACATGGTCGTTACGCTGCTCACGATAAATATCCATGATGATATTATGGGCTATACGCATAAGCCATGCGGAAAATTTGCCCGAATTGGTGTATTTTCCCTCGTGCAATTTAGTGATAACCTTTACGAACGTCTCTTGGAATATGTCGTCTGCCTTGTCACGGTCGTGAACAACAAAAAGAATATAGGCATACAACTTCGTCTGGTTGCGTCGAAGCAACTCATCGAATGCCCTATTGTTACCATTTACGTATGACAATGCCAGCGCTTCGTCCGACATCTCACTCAGATTCTTCATCTTCTCAATTTTTAAAATTTAGAAGTAGAATTTTGTATCAATAGGCATTCAATGTTTAAAATTAGTGCTGCAAAAATAAACATTTATATCGGTTTGTGCAAATTTTTTTTCATTTTTCATCAAAATCTTTGGTCTTTTACCTGGAAATTCGTACATTTGCAAAAAGTTTGAGGTTGCTATACGCAATTAATAAGGGAACGGAGTGAAACTCTCCGACTGTCTCGCAGCTGTAAGTTCCTTTATATCCGCCAAGCTGAATACCACTGTCATGAGAACTACTGACGGGAAGGTGCTTGGAGGTGGAACAAAGTCAGAAGACCTGCCTCGATAGAACTTGCCGAAGCCTCTCGATGTAAGGGGCGTGGGTACCTATAATAAAAGAAAAAAGTATGCTTGACGGCACGAATTGTGCCTGTCTACATGGATTGGATGTACAGCAACCGTACGTGTATTATTATATAAGTTTATTTAGTGAAGAGCGGTGCCGGGAGGTACCGCTTCTTTTTATTCATAGCGGGAAGTCAAAGGCATTATAGGAATAGAAACAATCCATTTCCTCACATTCATAATTACGTAGCTACCACATTGCCTGCCGTATTACAAAAAAAATAGAGGTTGACGCAGGACGCTGTCAACCTCGAAAAAAAATAGATTTTGTGAACTACAAAATCATCTATAAGATGCCGCAAATATAGACTTTATTCACGACAAAAGCAAACAAGCCTTTATGATATAAACATTATTTAACAAATTTAACCCCTTCAAAACAAAAAAACCCGTAAATAACACAAAAAAATATGGAACTTACAAATATTATGTGTAACTTTGCGAAGAATTACGAAATCAAACTACTTCATTATGAGATACTTAAAAACAATCATTTTACTGCTATTGTTCCCAACAGTCATGACGGCTTCAGTCTGGGACACACAGTACAAGCAAATCGAAAAGAACATCAAGGCACCAGAGTTTGCCAACCGTACGTTCCTCATCACCAAATACGGTGCAGGACTGAAAAAGACGGCCAAGCAAAACCAAGCGGCCATTAATAAGGCCATCGCCGCCTGCTCGAAAGCTGGTGGTGGTAGCGTTATTGTCCCTGCAGGTACCTGGAACACAGGTGCTATTACGCTCCAGAGCAATGTAAATCTGGTTATTGAGAAAGACGCTACCCTGCTCTTTGCTTTCGATACGAACCTCTATCCACTCGTTCGTACCCGCTGGGAGGGATTGGACTGCTGGAACTATCAGCCTTGCATCTATGCATATCAGGCTAAGAATATCGGTATTTCCGGCGAGGGAACCATCGATGGTAATGCTACTCCGCTGACTTGGTGGGCCATGAGTGGTAAGAAAGGATATCCCGAGAATCCAGCTATTACAGAGAATCAGGGTAAAGGAAGTCGGGCTGCCTTGCTGAAATATGCCGAGGACGGCGTAGACATGGACGAACGTCGTTTCGGAAAAGGCTATGGTCTACGCCCCCAATTGGTGAACCTAAACCAATGTGAGAATATCCTGATTGAGGGTGTGACAATGTTGCGCTCACCTTTCTGGGTAATACATCCGCTGCTCTCGAAGAATATTACCGTACGTAACGTCAAGGTTTGGAACGAGGGTCCCAACGGTGACGGCTGCGACCCGGAGTCGTGCGAGGATGTGCTCATCGAGGGTTGTACCTTCCATACGGGCGATGACTGTATTGCCATCAAGAGCGGTCGAAATGCTGACGGCCGTGAGGGAGCAACAGGTCGTTTTGTAGGCCGTCCGTCGAAGAACATCATTATCCGCAACTGTTCGATGGAGGACGGTCATGGTGGCGTCGTCATTGGATCGGAGATTTCGGGAGGCTGCCAGAACGTGTTCGCTGAGGACTGTGTAATGGACTCTCCCAATCTGGAGCGTGTGTTACGCATCAAGACCAACTCTTGCCGCGGTGGCATTATCGAGAACATCAATTTCCGCAATGTCAAAGTGGGAACTTGTCAGGAGGCTGTGCTCAAGATTAATACTGACTATGAGCCGAAAGAGGTTTGCTGCCGTGGGTTCTATCCCATCGTGCGCAACGTTCACATGGATCAAGTGACTTGTAAGAAATCGAAGTATGGTGTAATGATTGTCGGATACGAGGCAGACTCACTGGCCTACACCGTCAACAACATCTATGTGAACAACTGTAAGTTCGACGGTGTGTACGGCAAGCCTGTCTATCAGGTGGGAAAAGCGCAGGATGTACATTTCGACAATCTGTTCATCAACGGTCAGCTGATTCTGAGCGACATGCCTTACAAGCACTACAGCGAATGGCTCACCGCTTCTGAGATGCAACGTGTGGCAGACCCTACCCTTCTCGACTTTTCGAAGAAACCGAAATGGAGCTACGTGATGGGCATCGAGATGGAAGGTATGCTCGACACCTACCTTACTTATAAGAATAAGGACATTCTGAACTACCTGAAGCAGTATCCCGCCAAGATGATTGATGACATGGGAAATGTGACAGGTTACCAATATGCCGACTTCAACCTCGATAACGTGCGCACAGCCAAGTTCATATACCGTATGTATCAGCTTTCCAACGAGAAACGTGCTGGTGAACTGACTGCCCTGAATACCATCTTTAAGCAGTTGGAGAAACAGCCACGCACGAAAGACGGTGTGTGGTGGCATAAAGCTGTATATGCCTATCAAGTATGGCTTGACGGCATCTTCATGGGACTCCCCTATTACACCTTGTCAGCTGCTCAGCTGAAGGGCGAGAAGAAGGCGATGAAATACTACAATGATGCTGTCGACCAGATTACCAAAACAGACAGGCGCACTTACGACGAGGCAACAGGCCTTTGGAAACATGCTTGGGACGAGACCCATGAGATGTTCTGGGCGAATAAGGAAACCGGACTGAGCCAGCATACATGGGCACGTGCCTTGGGGTGGTACACGATGGCGATGGTAGAGGTGCTCGATGCTCTGCCACAAGACTTCAGCCGTCGAGGCGAAGTGATTGAACTCTTCCAGAAAGCCATGCAGGCAGTGGTGAATTATCAGGACAAGAAGACGGGCGTATGGTATGACGTACTCGATGTAAAAGATCCACGTAACTACTTGGAAGCCACTGCTTCAAGCATGTTTGCTTACTGTTTACTTAAAGGTGCCAGAATGGGTTACCTTGACGACAGTTTCCGTCAAGCAGGCATCAAAGCTTACGAGGGGATCATTAAGCAGTTCATCAAGATTAACAACGACAAGACCATCAGCCTCACGCAGTGTTGTTCGGTCAGCGGACTTGGCCCTGGCGTGAGCAAGAAAGTGCTGAAAGCTGCTCCGAAAGTGAAGGAGAATACCAAGCGCGACGGTTCGTTCGAGTACTACATCAGTGAGCCTATCCGGGACAACGACGCCAAGGGTGTTGGTCCCTTCATTTGGGCTTCTCTCGAGATGGAGCGCATGGGATACACAACAAGCTCAAATAAATGAAAAGGTTTACTAAAAAAGAAGTGTACAATGAAGAGTTATTAATGTTGAGGTTGGCCATTGAATGAAGAAGAGCTATATCTCACCTCTCCATTCTCACATCAAAAAATACAAAACAATATGAGAAAATATTTACTAATCATTCTGGTTGCCCTATTGAGCACCACAACAGTCTTTTCGCAAACTAACGCGCCGGCCTTCCCTGGTGCTGAAGGTCATGGCCGCTACACCAGTGGCGGACGTGGAGGCAAGATTGTCCATGTCACGAACCTCAACGACTCAGGTACCGGTTCCTTCCGTGCTGCCGTGAGCGGAAGTGAGAAGAAGATCGTCGTCTTTGATGTTGGTGGTATAATAGCTTTAGAAAGAGACCTCGATATTGGCGAAAACACAACCATATTAGGTCAGACTGCTCCCAATCCAGGTATTACTCTACGCTATTACACCATCCGCCCTGCATCGAACAATATTATCCGGTTTGTACGATTCCGCAGAGGAGAGGAAAGAAATGTTAACGACGGTGCTGATGCCATATGGCAGCGAGAGAAGAACAATATTATTCTCGACCACTGCTCCTTTAGCTGGAGCATTGACGAGATTGCTTCTTTCTACGACAATCGCAATTTCACCATGCAATGGTGTACATTGGGTGAGGCTCTAGCTAATCCTGGTCACACCAAGGGTGAACACAGTTATGGAGGCATATGGGGCGGAAAAGGCGCATCTTTCCATCATAACTTCCTATGCCACATGCAAAACCGTGTCCCCCGTTTTTGTGGTGCCCGTTATAATTGGGAAGGTTATGATAAGTCATTGTATTCAAGTGCTATACAGGCAGAAATCGTAGATTTCCGCAACTGCGTAATGTACAACTGGGGTAATGGTAACGGATGCTATGGGGGCACTGGAGGCGGCAATATCAACATTGTGAACAACTATTACAAAGCCGGCCCAGGCACTGTGAACACAAAGCGCGTGACACAGATATCCGTAGCTACAAGCGATAATGCATCAGAATCACCTTTCATGGGCTACTGCGCGCGGTACTACATTAACGGAAACTATGTAAACGCTGCCGGTTCTGAAGCAGAAAATTACGATTGGAAAGGTGTTATCTATGATTCTGGCACTTATACTATCGACGGTGAACGTTATGTCGCCGATGCTGACCACAAATATGGAGACAATCTCAATTATACCAGAAACAGTAATGGTACAGACTGTCTGCCTATCAAACTCACATCACCAGCAACTACTGGAGAAGTAACCACTCACTCAGCACAAAAAGCCTATGAGAAAGTGCTCGCCTATTGTGGAGCATCTATGTATCGTGACGGTGTTGACGCACGTTATATGGACGAGGCCAAAAATGGAACTACGACCTACATTGGCTCTGCTACGATAACGGGAGATGGCAAAACTGTAGTACATCGCAAAGGTATTATAGACTACGTAAAAGACCAAGGCACCTACACACTTGCATCTTCATCACACCCAGCTGGCTATGACACTGATAATGACGGAATGCCTGATGTATGGGAAAATGCTAATGGTCTGAATCCCAACGATGCCAGTGACGCCCGCACATATACGCTAGACTCGAAAGGGTACTATACTAATTTGGAGGTATTTGCTAATGCGTTAATTGAGGATTTGATTAAGGCCGAGAATGCCGATGCTACACAAAACGTTCAGGAACACTTTCCTTCTGTAGTTAAAGCAGAGGGCATCGCCTATTACAATGGCACTCCAGCAGATGGCACTAGCGGGCAAGGTGGTGATCAACCTTCGACAGAGGCCAAGACATGCACCGTCAAGTTCAACGGCAGCGATGTACAGTCTCCGGACAATTATTTCACGTTCGGTAATTCCACTGACAACAAGCACAACTTCAACAGCAAGTTCATCGGTACATACAATGGAACTGAGTATACAAAAGGCTTGAAGATGGAAGGCTCAACCCTCATTGAGTTTACCAATGCATCTACTGCAACTGTTATTATTGTTCAGTCAACTTGGAGCGAGCACACAATAAAATTCGATGGAGTTGAGATAGAACTGAGTTCTGCCACCACTCCAGAAGGCTCATCTGATGTCCGTGTTTACACCATTGAGGGTGTAGCACCTGGTAATCACAAGATTCAACGTGGTAGCGGTGAGAGCGGTGTATTCTACGTTGAAGTACGTGAATCTGGCACTTCAGCTATCGCCAAGCCTTACGCCATTGGTAGCATCGTTGCCACTGAGTATTACGACTTGCAAGGTCGTCGCATCGACCCTGCCACTCGTGGAGTCATCATCCGTGTCGACCGCATGAGCAATGGCCAGAAGAAAGTAACGAAAGTAATCCAATAGATTCTTTTAGCACGAATATCGTTGGAGGCGCACCCAAGTTGGTGCGCCTCCATTGTTGATGGACCAATAGGACTTTCAATTACGAAGCCATCGTTTTTTAAACAAAATTTACACATTATTATTTATGCCGTTTCATTTTTTCTTCGTACATTTGCAGAAATTAAAAACATTATTAACTAAAACCAAAT
>JAEEGF011965871.1_pt1 | contig 15414 bp, 15 predicted proteins | sample 9134171 | NCBI WGS metagenome assembly JAEEGF01 (sample SAMN16246542, study PRJNA631951) | gut metagenome | biome: gut microbiome; feature: rumen; material: AP-attached | host: Bos | place: Iran: Karaj | collected 2018-10 | reverse complement strand
AAACGTCATGGGCGTTGAAAGCGGCAGTGGGGTGGTGGGCATGCTGCCACAACCCATGAGGGCGGCCGACTTCGTGAAAATGCTGAAAGACACGTTCAACGTGGCTTGCGTGCAGGCCAACCAACTCCTGCAGCGCGACATCCAACGGGTGGCTCTCTGCGGTGGGGCAGGGGCATTCCTCCTTGATGATGCCATTGCACAAGAGGCCGACGCCTTCGTCACCGGGGAGATGCACTACCACGACTTCTTCGGACATGACCAGGAAATACAGGTCTGCGTCATCGGACACTACCAAAGCGAACAATTCACCAGCGAAATTTTGCAATCCATCATCAAGGAAAAATGCGAGGGCGTCGGGTGCTACCTGACAAAACTCAATACCAACCCGATTATCTATTTATAATTATGACTCAACTTGCGCAAGCGAAGGAATTCCCTTTAACTTCCGTAAGCGGAGCGAATGCGAAACTTAAGTAATATGGCAAAAAAAGATCCTACAGACTTACCAGTTGAGAAGAAACTGGAAACTCTCTTCGAACTGCAGTCCACACTTTCGCAGATCGATGAGAAGAGAGCGCTCAGAGGCGAACTGCCCCTGGAGGTGCAAGACCTGGAAGACGAAATCACAGGTCTGCGCACACGCATCGAGAAAATAGAGAACGAAATCTCTGAGTTCCAGAACGCCATCACCCAGAGAAAGGGTGATATCGCCGAGGCTGAGGCCAGTGTGGCAAGATACAATGAGCAACTCAACGAGGTGAAGAACAACAGGGAGTATGACACGCTGAGCAAGGAGATAGAATACCAGACGCTCGAAATCGAACTCTGCAACAAGAAAATCCGAGAGGCTCAGACAAGGATAGAAGAGAGGCAGGAAGTGCTCAAGCAAAACCAGGAACTCGTGGAAGACCGCACGCAGATACTCGAGGAGAAAAAAGGTGAACTCGATGAAATCATGCAGGAAACCAAGGAAGAAGAGGACAAACTCAAGAGCAAGGCTGCCGACCTGGAGGTGAAAATCGAACCTCGTCTGCTCACCAGTTTCAAGCGCATCCGTAAGAATGCCCGCAACGGTCTGGGTGTGGTGTATGTGCAGCGCGATGCTTGCGGTGGATGCTTCAACAAAATCCCGCCACAGCGACAACTCGACATCAAGATGCACAAGAAAATCATCGTGTGCGAGTATTGTGGCCGTATCCTCATTGACCCCGAATTGGCCGGCGTGAAAATCACTACAGAGGAAAAGCCCAAAAAGCGTTCAACACGCAGCAGAAGAAAAAGCGAGAACACAGAAGAAAACTAAACCCGGGATTGTCTCCCGATAGAAGTGTCTCTTCACAAAACTTTTAAAAAATCATAATCCGCTTGGATTATGATTTTTTTTCTATATTTTTGTGGTGAAAAAACAAGTCAAGGAGAAAACAGCACTATTCCATACGCAATTCTCGAAAGCAGAGGAAATGATGGAATAAAAATGGTTTATGCCATCTTGATAAGACATCATGCCAAATCAATGGGTAACGATGTGGGCATACTCCCCTTCAACTCCCTTTTAACTGACACAAGTGAAGCGAATGTGATACTTAACCTATATTTCTCTAACTAAAACAATCAAGTTTATGAAAGACTTAAAAATGTACATCAACGGCAAGTTCGTTGAAAGCAAGTCGGGCAAATGGATCAACGTCCTTAACCCCTCTACCGAAGAGGTAATCAGCCGTCAACCGGAAGGTACCGTGGAAGAGGTGGACGAAGCACTCGACGCTGCTAAGGCAGCACAGAAAGCCTGGGCAAAGACACCGGCAATAGAGAGGGCGGCTTACCTGAAGAAAATGGCCGACGGTATTAGGAAAAGACAAGACGAGTTCGTCGACATCATCATGCGCGAACAAGGAAAGACACGCAACTGGGCTACCGTAGAGGTGGCAGTCACCGCCGACTACTTCGACTACATGGCCACGTTCGCACGACAGATAGAGGGCGAGATTATTCCCAGCGACAGAAGGGGCGAGAACATCATGCTCTTCAAAGAACCCATCGGTGTGGTGGCTGGTATCTTGCCATGGAACTTCCCCTTCTTCCTCATCGCACGGAAGGCGGGCGCTGCTCTCATCACCGGATGTACCATCGTCATCAAACCTTCACAACTTACACCGGAAAACTGCTGCGAGTTCGCTAAGGTGGTGGATGAGACAGGATTGCCGGCTGGCGTCTTCAACGTCATCACAGGAAAAGGCTCGGTGGTGGGCAACGCATTGGCTGCAAGCCCGAAAATCGGCATCGTCAGTGTCACCGGAAGCGTGGGGGCAGGAGAGAGCATCATGAAGGCTGCTGCCGACAATATCACAAAGGTGTCGCTCGAACTGGGAGGAAAGGCTCCCGCCATCGTGTTCCCGGATGCCGACCTTGAGGCTGCCGCACAATGGGTGGTGGACTCGAGAATAGGAAACAACGGACAGATCTGCAACAATGCCGAACGAGTGTATGTGCATAAGGATATCAAGAAGGAGTTCACCGACATCCTCGTCAAGAAGATGAAGGCTGTGAAGGTGGGCGACCCTTGCGCCGACGACAGCGTCGACATGGGACCACTCGTGGAGCAACGCGCGCTCGAGAGCGTAGAGGCAAAGGTGGCCAACGCCATCAAACAGGGAGCAAAACTGCTCTGCGGCGGAAACAGAGTGGGGGAGAAGGGCTACTTCTATGCCGCTACCGTGCTCGATGACGTGAAGCAGGACTTCGACATCGTGCACGAGGAAACTTTCGGACCGGTCATCCCTCTCGTGGAGTTCGACAATATCGACCAGGTCATCGCATGGGCCAACGACGTGGAATACGGACTGGCATCGTCGGTTTACACCAAGAGCATCGACATCGCTGCCAAGGTGTGCAGGGAACTGGAATTCGGAGAGGTGTATATCAACCGCGAGCACTTCGAGGCCATGCAGGGATTCCATGCCGGAATGAAAAAGAGTGGCATCGGTGGGGCCGACGGAAAACATGGCGTGGAAGAATACCTCGTCACGAAAGTGGTATACCTCGACACACACTACGAGTAAAATACCACACATCAACAAAACAGAGGCGCCTTTTGGGCGCCTCTGTGCTTTTTCTGTACAATTCTCAATCGGGCAAAGCCCAGACTAAAGTCCCCTCGCTTTCCATACCTTCTCCTTCGCCGCGTTAATCTCCTGGAACTTCTTCTCGGCTGCCTTGCGCACGTCGTCGCCAAGGGCCGACACACGGTCGGGATGGTGCTCAAGGGCCAACTTGCGGTAGGCCTTCTTCACTTCGTCGTCGGTGGCGGTGGGAGATACACCAAGAACCTTGTAGGCTTCTTCCAACGTGCCTTCAGAACTGCTTCCACGCTCCAGGTTGACCATCATGTCGACATCCCTGCGCGACAACCCCATGTTCTGGGCTATCTCGTAGAGGGCATTCAGTTCCGACTGGGGAACAGTGCCGTCCGACTTGGCCAGGTCGACGAGAAAGTTGAGTAACTGCAAACGCTCACTGTAATTCAACGCACCGGCAATCTGCTGGCACACCTGACGGATACGCTGTTGGAAGAGATAAGGCGATTTCTTCTGCTCCTCCAATAAGCGGAGGATAATCTGATTGCCTTGCTCCACCGACGACTCTCCGAAATTCACACGGAGAAACCTGCGTACATACTCCATCTCGGAGTGCATCACCTTGCCGTCGGCACGAATCACATAGGAAGCCAATACCAACAGAGAAAAAAGAAAACTGTTGCGGCGACCAGTGTCGTAACGGCTGCCGGTATCGCCGGATTGGGTGTAGTCCTCCGACTGGTACGAGGAATTCTCACTGCCATCGATGATGCCGTCGATGATGCTGCCAAGAAAATAACCTAAAAAGATACCGAGTGGGGGAGCGAACATGAAACCAAGGGCTCCACCTATCCATTTGAAAATACCCATATCTTGTTCTTAATATATCAAATGTTACTTTTGTAAAATGTTTTCGTATGTCGGGATAGACTCCAAAAATAAATATTTTTGATTGTCATAGTCCATCTTGCAACAATAGTGCTCCACTCCATTGCTCACCAGGAGATAGTCGACATGCAACAGCAGGTTGTAGGCGGATACCTGGTCGAACACCTTCTGGGTGACAGGGATGTGGGGCGCCTTGTATTCCACTATCATCAGAGGCTCGGCCTGCTTGCCGTAGACAACAGTGTCGCAACGAAGCCGCTTTTGGCCAACTTGCAACTCCACCTCGTTGGCAAGCAGAGCCATTGGGTAACCAAGGTGGGCAGTCAGGTAGTTGACAAAATGCTGGCGCACCCACTCCTCTGGAGTAAGCGACACATAACGGCGACGGAGTGGGTCGAATACCACACGCTTGCCGCCATGCTCCATAATCCTGATCCCAAAAGAGGGGAGAGTTAAGTCAACCATCACTCAAAATAGGTTATTGTATAATGTGGCGAAGATAAGATGCGTCTCGGCATAAAAAATGAACAAGTTCATTTTGTTCTGCGCTCGACTTTCATTATCTTTGCAAAGATAATAAAAACATGCGCATTTCGGGGACGTTTCACCCATTTTGTGCAATTTAATTAGCATCACTCACTCATTATGGCTGGGAAAACTACCTACGAGACGCTGATGGCTGACCTCAAACAGCGAAAATTCAAACCCATCTACTTCATCATGGGCGAAGAACCTTATTATATAGATAAGGTGACGCAGTATCTCGAGAACAACGTACTCACACCCGAGGAGAGAGACTTCAACCAAACTGTTGTCTATGGCCTCGACACCAACGCATCGCAAGTAGCCGACATGGCAAAGCGTTTCCCCATGATGGCACAATACCAGGTGGTCATCGTGAAAGAGGCACAAAACATGAAAGGGTGGGACAAACTGAAATACTATTTCGAGAAACCATCACCGTCTACCATCCTCGTCATCAGTTATAAGGGGAAACTCAGCAACCGACTGTCCTTCATGAAGGAGGCAGCGGCTAAGGGAGTCATCTTCGACAGCGCAAAGAAAAAGGATTGGGAAATTCCGGCATTCGTCGAAAAATACCTGAAGGAGAAAAACGCTACCATCGAACCAAAGGCAAAACAGATGGTGGCCGACGCCGTGGGCAACGACCTCTCACGACTGGCTTCCGAACTCGACAAGACACTCATCGACATTGATGACAAAAGGGTGGTGACACCGGAAATCGTAGAAAGCAAAATAGGCATCAGCAAAGACTATAACTTCTTCGAACTGCGCGACGCCATCATCAGAAGGGATGTGTTCAAGGCAAATAGGATAGTAAAATATATTGACAGCAACCCCAAGACGGCTTCACTCTATGCGTTCCTGCCCGGACTCTTCAAGTTCTTCCAAGACCTGATGATCTTACACTATGCTGCCGATAAAAGCGAAAGGGGAGTGATGGCTACACTCAATACTTCATCTTCTTTTGTTGCTAAAAACTTCATAACTGCCAGAAATTCTTTCAATGGATGGAAAACAATGCAAATCATTCACCAAATCAGAGTCACCGACGCAAAAAGTAAGGGTATAGACAACCCAAATACCACTCCAGGAGACCTGCTGAAAGAACTCGTATACTTCATTCTTCACTGAAATTACAGAAAAAATACCTCCTGAATTCCTGGAACGCTCCATTCTCATGGGGCGTTTTTTCGGCCTAAAATGCAAGCAAACAACTCCTTCCGCCATTTCCTGCCCTCCAAAACTCCAATTTTCAGACGAAAACAAGACCGTCGTCAACAAAATTCGAAAAACAGCCAAAAATCGACTCAACTGACCATGAAAACCATTCTGTTTGCAATTTTTAACATTCGAATTTGCAAACAAGAATTGTAAAAATCAACAATTTGAAAACACAAATTCTTATTTGTTGTTAACATAAGCAAATCAACAAATGCAAATGTAAATCAATCAACAAATTCAAATTATCAAAATCAATAAACATGAATGAATAAATATACTTTATGCATATACCATAGTAACCTACACAAACCCAACGTGTTACGTCATTTCGTTTCACGACTTTTTAACCCTAAACACATAGAAAACACGTATTTTAGTGAATTTGTCTTAAAAACGGCGACGCCGTTCTGTATAATGAATTTAATCCCAATATTTTGCATTTTTCCGTTCGATTTTTCCCTTGTAAACATTTTCTGCAAGGAAAGCATAGTTTACATTTGTAAACCATCGTGCCTCTTTAAAAATGTGAATTGTTGATAAAATTGAATTTAAAAATGCAAATTCACATAATTGAAATTTTTCCTTAAAAAGTTTGCAAAATTCAAAAAAAGGATTTACCTTTGTAAAATCTTAGTGAAATGAGTCAAAACAAGGCATAAACAGGTATCTTCTCTTATGAAAGATAGAATCAAACTCATCATGGAGTCACAGCATATGACCCAGCAGGCCTTCTCTAAATTCACCGGCATCTCCGCTGCAGTGTTGAGTGGCATCTTCACAGGACGTACGAAGCCCACGATCAACCAGGTGGAGGCCATCCGTAAGAAGATTCCCAATATCAGCCTCGCATGGTTGCTTTTCGGTGAAGGCTCAATGTATGACACTGAGAGACAGGACGTCCTGGAAATCCAGCATGAAGCACCTGCTCCCACCCTATCGGAGGGAAATGGAGAAACTCATGAGGGAAAGACGAAGAAAAACAATGGTCAAGGATTAACTGATAAGGAAAACACCATTTCTGGACAGAAAAAACTTGACATACTGAAACGCAGGATCACCGAGATAAGGGTGTTCTACGATGACAACACTTATGAGGCATTCGTGCCCAAAACAACTTAGACAGTACACATATTCTATTAATATACATTTCCAATCAATCAATTATTTTATTGGGCGTAGGCTTTGTGATATAGCCTCTTACGTCGATGTTTTCAAAAATGGATAACATTTCTTCGGATTACGGGCATCGCTTGAAGGTGAGTGCCCGTATTTTTTTGTGCTTTTCCTTCTTTATTCACTTGCTTTGTAGTAATTTTGTGGCATGATGAAAAAATACTTGTTAGACTTGAAAGTAGTGTCTGTGGAACAACTCGGTGAGCGGCATGTGCTCATCAAACTGACCCACGACACTCAACTCCCGGAGATGATTCCAGGACAGTTCGCCGAACTACGTGTCGACGGCTCACAGAGTACCTTCCTGAGACGCCCCATTTCCATCAATTTTGTCGACGAACAACGCAATGAGGTGTGGATGCTGGTAGCCATGGTGGGTGATGGCACTCGCCAATTGGGAAGCCTGCGAAGAGGCAATTTGCTTAACTGCATGATACCCCTGGGCAACGGATTTTCCCTGCCCCATACCACCGACGTCCGTCCCTTACTCGTGGGGGGTGGAGTAGGGGTGGCTCCACTGCTCTTTCTGGGACAGCGCCTGCACCAGATGGGATGCCAACCCACTTTCCTGTTGGGAGCCCGGCGAAGCGAGGACCTGCTTGAACTGTCCCTCTTCCAGCAGTACGGCAGGGTGCTGCTCACCACAGAGGATGGGTCGGCAGGCGAAAAGGGCTTTGTCACGCAGCATTCCATCCTTGCCGACGAACATTTCGATCATATCTATACCTGTGGACCCAAGCCCATGATGATTGCAGTGGCGAGATATGCCAAGGCCAACGGCATCGACTGTGAGGTGTCGCTCGAAAACAAGATGGCATGCGGACTGGGTGCTTGCCTGTGTTGCGTAGAGAATACCAAAGAGGGGAATATATGTGTTTGTAAAGACGGACCAGTGTTAAATATTAATCAATTGTTATGGCCAATCTAAATGTAAATATTTCTGACTTGTCGCTGAAGAATCCCGTCATGACGGCTTCCGGCACATTTGGCTATGGACTGGAGTTCTCCGATTTCATCGATTTAAGACGTCTAGGTGGCATCATCGTAAAAGGTACCACTCTCCACCCCCGCCAGGGAAACGACTACCCGAGAATGGCAGAGACGGCTTCGGGGATGCTCAACTGCGTGGGACTGCAAAACAAGGGCGTCGATTATTTCTGTGAGCATATCTACCCATTGATAAAGGATATCGACACCAATATGATTGTCAATGTGAGCGGCTCGACGGTCGACGACTATGCTGAGTGTGCCGCGAGAATCGACGCACTCGATGGCATCCCGGCTATCGAACTCAATATCTCTTGTCCTAACGTCAGACAAGGCGGAATGGCTTTCGGTGTGACTACCAAGGGGGCGGCAGCCGTGGTGAAGGCTGTGCGGCAGCGCTACCACAAGACGCTCATCGTGAAACTCTCACCCAATGTCACGGATATAGCGGAGATAGCAAGGGTTTGCGAGGCGGAGGGAGCCGACAGCGTGTCGCTTATCAATACCCTTATGGGAATGGCGGTAGATATCGAACGAAGGCAGTCGCTGCTCAGCATCGGCACAGGAGGGCTCAGCGGACCCGCCGTGAAGCCTGTGGCGCTGAGAATGGTGTCGCAGGTGGCAAAGGCCGTGAAGATCCCAGTAGTGGGCCTGGGAGGCATCTCCAGCGCCACTGATGCCATCGAGTTCCTCATGGTAGGGGCTACCGCCATCGAGGTGGGTACGGCCAATTTCCTCGACCCCACCGTGACGGTGAAGATCATCGACGGCATCAATGCATGGCTCGACAGTCATGGATGCAGCAGCGTGAAGGAAATCATAGGGGTGATTTGACGCGTTGAGCGCCTGACATCATCTGTATAGATGCATATACGTAACAAAAATTTGAGGGCAGCAAAAATGCTGCCCTCAACCAACACAAAAACTAAACTAGACTTAACTAAATTAATGGGGATTTTCCCAAACCCCAACTAATCAAGTGCAAATATATAGCAATTTCAAAAAAAATTGGCATATTTGCGATGGTTTTTTGTCGGATTGGGAAATTTTAACATTTCCGATGTATCCCCTATTAAAAAATTACATCTTGATAGTCTTGTCAAGCAGAATGTAGTCGGCCATGACCATGGCGGTCATGGCTTCCACAATGGGAACGGCCCTGGGCAACACACAGGGGTCGTGCCGACCACGTGCCTTCACTGTGGTGGGATTGCCCTCCAGGTCTACGGTGTCTTGTTCCATGAGGATTGTGGGAACGGGCTTGAAGGCCACACGGAAAAAGATGTCCTCGCCATTGCTCACACCACCTTGGATACCTCCGCTATGGTTGGTGGCAGTGCTCACACGACCGTCTTTCGACACAAACACGTCGTTGAGTTCGCTGCCACGGCATGAGGCACAGGCAAATCCGTCGCCATATTCAAAGCCTTTCACAGCGTTGATGCTCAGTATCGCGCCACCCAAGGCGGCATGCAACTTGCCAAATTCCGGCTCACCCATACCTATGGGACAACCGCTCACCACACAGGTGATGATACCGCCAATGGTGTCGCCTTGCGATTTCATCTCACGTATCAGACTGGCCATCTCCTCGGCTTTCACCGGGTCGGGACATCTCAGCGCATTGCGCTCCGCCTCTTCCAGGTTGTAGTGGTGGTAGTCGCGGTCGAGCATGATGTCGCCCACCTGCGATGTGTAGGCCCGCACGGTAATGCCCAGTTTTCTGAGCATCAGTTTTGCGAATGCCCCTCCTACGCACCGGCTGATGGTTGTTCGCGCCGATGTACGGCCACCTCCTCGATGGTCTCTTATACCGTATTTTTGTTGGTATGTGAAGTCGGCATGCGAGGGTCTGAAGACACATCTCAGACTCTCGTAGTCTTGTGAGTGGTGGTTGGTGTTGCGTACCAGGAAGCCGATGGGCGCGCCAGTGGTCTTGCCTTCAAACACACCGCTGAGCAACTCCACCTTGTCGGCTTCGTCGCGGGAGGTGGTGAGGTCGCTCTGCCCCGGACGCCTCCGGTCGAGTTCATGCTGGATAAACGCCATGTCCACTTCCACACTGGCTGGCATGCCGTCTATCACACCGCCCACTGCTGGTCCATGGCTCTCGCCATAAGTGGTGAGGGTAAAGAGGTTTCCAAAAGTATTTCTCATTGTCGTTGGGTTTTCAGCATCCGCCACAACCGCTGCCACAGTCGCCGCCGCTGCATCCGCCGCAGTCACCACCGCCGCATCCGCCACATCCCTCTCCGCTGAGGAATTTTGCCATGCGCTCCATCTCTTCGTTGGTGGCAAGACGGCTCTCCACCACCGTTCCCTTGAAGTTCAGGTCGAGTCCGGCGTAGGGATGGTTCAGGTCTACGGTCACTTCTTTCTCACCGATTTCCAGGATACGGCCGTTGAAACGGTTGCCGTCCTCGTTCATCAATGGGATGATGGCTCCTTCATACACCACCTTCGTGTCGAGTTTGCCGTCGGGCATGAAGATGCTCTTCTCCAGGTCTACCACGCGGTCGTCCTCGTAGTCGCCATAGGCATCGTCCTTGCTGATCACAAAGTCGAAGGTGTCGCCTTTGTTCAGGTCGAAAAGGGCTTTCTCAAACTCAGGCAGTGTGATACCCATGCCTGTGATAAACCAGAAGGGCTGGCCTTCGGGAGTTTCTTCTATCATCTGTTTCTCGCCGTCGGCGTCGGCATAGAGTTGGTAGTTCACCGAAATGTATTTGTTGTCCATAAAAATATAGGGGTTTGATTGTTGTCCTTGAAGCCTCGATGGCAAAGGTAGTGCAAACCGAGCGGAAAGCAAAACAAAAACAGAAGTTTTTTTGTCGCATACGGCTTTGCCGGTTAACGGAGGCAGATGGTGCTCCCGCTTATGGTTGCATCATCAGTCTGATTTCATCGTAGGTCGTGCCGGGTGGGCACAATGCTTTTATTTCCGAGAAAGAACCCTCACTGCCCACGGTGTCGATGGCCTTGCGTATGGCATGCTGGCGCTCGGATGAGATGATTTCGTCGATAGTGATGTCGCCCGTTTCCAGGTAACGGATAAGATGACCGATGATGGTACTCATGGCGAGGCACCGCTTCACGGCAATCTCTTCGGGCTGCAGCCCTTCCTTGCGCATCCTCAGGGTGATGGCCCACGACTTCTCTTTGGGCTCTTTCGGCTTCTTCGGCTTTTCCTGACGTTTTCTCACGCTGCGTCCCGTTTCCTCCTCCATGGCCATCATGTTGAGCATGGCCCGTTGTTTCTCCCGTAGGTAGTGCTCGATGGTGAATCCTTTGATGGCAATCTGGTAGAGTAAGGTTTGTCGGGCGCCATAACTCTGTTTGAAGTCGGTGAGGATGTTGCCCAACCGTTTCATGGCTTGTTTGTTGTTGCTCTTCACCTCCTCCGACATCCTCAGGGGTTTCTCGAAGAGTTGGTCGAGGTGTTGGCCGAAGTATTCGGCACCTTTGCTCACCCGTTGCAGGAAGGCATCGGAGTGCAACGTCTCCATGCTGCTTTGCCGGATGGTGGAAAGCCAACGTTCTGCTATGCCCATCACCTCTTTCCGCATCTGCTCAAGGGTCTGCTTGTGCAACAGTTCCAACTGGGCGTGACTTCGTGAGAAGTATTCCACAAACACACGCGTGAGATGTTCCTGATGGGTCACCAACTCGCTGAAGTCGAACAGTTCGGTGAGCAAGTGCCTGAAATATTCTTCCTTGAGTTGTGGCAGTCGGGCAATGCTCTGAAGGGCATGCGCTTCCTGATGGGCAATATACGAGTCTACACGGTGGTCGGAGAGGATGGCCGACCGTGGGATGGGCGACGAGAGCACCATGCCCTCGAGGCTGCGGCAACGACTCAGCGCCACATACACCTGTCCTGGCGCAAACGACATGTTGGCGTCGATGATGGCGTGGTCAAAGGTAAGGCCTTGGCTTTTGTGGATGGTGATGGCCCATGCCAGCCTTAAGGGGAATTGCGTGAACTCCCCCTCCACCTTTGTCTCTATCTCCTGTGTCTCTGTATTGAGGGTGTAGCGGGTGTTCATCCACGTCAGGGGCTCCACTTCGATGCAACTGTCGTCGTCCTGGCACTGCACCGTCACCTTCGTTGGCTCCAGGCCCACTACACGTCCTATCTTGCCGTTGTAGTAGAGGTGTTCGCCGGAGGGGTCGTTCTTCACAAACATTACCTGGGTGCCTGTCTTCAGCACCAATTTCTCGCTGGTGGGGTATGAGGTGGTGGGAAACACACCCTCCACCTCGGCGTTATACACATGGGGTGTCGTGGTGAGCCGGGCGAGTTCCCTGTCGTTGTATTGGTCGGCCAGCCGGTTGTGCGTGGTGAGCCTGATATATGCCTCTTCCGCCCTGGGGGTGAAATGTGGAAGACAGCGGGTGTTCAGGCGCGCGAGGTCTTCGTCGCTGGGCTGACCCTCGCGGATATGGTTCAGGATGTCGATAAAAGCCTCGTCTTGCTGGCGATACACCTTGTCGAGTTGTATCGTCACGTAGTCGGTCTGTGCCAGTGCTTTCGAACTGAAGAAATAGGGGGTGTCGTAATAGGGCTTGAGCAACTGTTCGTCGGCAGGTGTCACCACGGGGGTGAGTTGTTGCAGGTCGCCGATCATCAGCAGTTGCACACCGCCGAAGGGAAGGAAGTGGTTGCGGTAGCGGCGCAGCACGTTGTCCACGGCATCGAGCAGGTCGCCGCGCACCATCGAAATCTCATCGATAATGAGCAGGTCGATGGAGGCGATGACTCGGCGCTTGTCACGGCTGAAGTCGAATTTCTCCTTGTACGTGGTGTTGGGAACGTATGGCGATAAGGGGAGTTGGAAAAATGAGTGAATCGTCATGCCGCCTGCGTTGATGGCGGCCACACCGGTGGGGGCCACGACTATCGACCGCTTCTTCGACCGTTCCACCACAGTCTTCAGAAAAGTGGTCTTTCCCGTTCCGGCTTTTCCCGTGAGAAAGATGGTCTTCCCCGTATGCTCCACAAAGTTCCAGGCAATACGCAGTTGTTCGTTCCGTTCCATTTGACAAAGGTACGATTAAGCGAGCGGAAATCCAAATTTTATTTGGAATTTCCCGAGCGTGAGTACCTTCGCCGCACAGCGGCAAAGTACGATTAAGCGAGCGGAAATCCAAATTTTATTTGGAATTTCCCGAGCGTGAGTACCTTCGGCCGCAGGCCAAAGTTCGATTAAGCGAGCGGAAATCCGATACTCAATCTTCAATCATACAAAGTCAAGACTCAATCTTCTCGACAATGAGTTCAACAGAGTCGTCTTCAAGAGAATTGAACTTGTCATAATGAATATGCGTGCCAGGCTCTTCATTTGCCATTGCCACAAACTGCTTGGCCAACGACAACAGTCCTTCTCTGTTTGCTGACAGTGTCACCGTATGACCATCATAACCAACGCTGATGGTGAATCCATCTATCCATTCTATTTTCATGAGCAATTGTTGAATGTAAAAGTAAAAATATAAGGTTGATTGTTTGATGACAATAACTCACTCGCAAAGATATGGTGAAATGCTTGCATTTCCAAACAATGTGCCCGTTTCTTGCAAATTAACTACCATAATAGATAAGGAAATGGTGATGTATATGTCTATATAGGTATATAATCCATATTCGTATCATCATTTTTCTTCGAATCATGATTTATTTCGTCTTTTTTTTCGTACTTTTGGACTTTAATCCATAAATGCTGTTAAAGTCATGCTTTGAAGTGTAACTACATCTCTAGACCATGAAAAAAATTTTTAGTATAAGTCTTCTGTTGCTGACAGCCTTCTTCTGTTCCTGCAAGGATGCAACCCTCGGGGAGTCGCTGAAGGGTGTGTATCTGGCAAATATCCCCGATGGGGAGTTTTTGCTGGTCGCTCCGGAGAAAGGCGATGCCTATTGTGTGGTTTGCAGGAACAGTGATATTGACTCCATCCGTGTTTTCCTCGATGAAGATATCATAAAGGATGTCTCTGGAAACACTTTGGCAGAACTTCGTCTTGAGAACGATTCTATGGTTGCCGACATAGTCACTGTCAATGGCGACAAGATTACTTCTGCGTTCACACGCCGTGACTTGGTTGCCGCTGATAAACCCATACCCACGAAACATCCTATCCGGTATTTGGAGCCCATCACTGAAGACACTGCCCAAGTGGATAGGGACGTTTTTTATTCGAGAGATGCGGGTTTTTACTCGTCAAATTCTGTGGGCGATATTCCCGTCTCAGACTATGATACCTATATAGATTCGTTGCGCAGCAAGTATCAACTTGTTACCAAGGACATCGACCTGTTCATGGATGTGTATTATTGGGGAGATGACATGGTAAGCAAGCGACCCCTTGTCATCCTCCTACACGGAGGGGCTTTCCTCTTTGGTGACAAGGGTGGATCATTTATGCGCCACTTGGCACAGCATTACGCTACCCGTGGTTTTGTGGTGGCTTCAGTCAATTACAGGTTGGGCTGCTCGTTTGTAGGCCTCCACACCATTCGGCGTACCATTTACCGGGCTGTGCAGGATGCCGGCAAGGCTGCGCATTTCCTCATCGACCATGCCGAAGATTATGGTATTGATACCAATGCCATATTTCTTGTAGGACATAGTGCTGGAGCCATTACCGCCCTTATGGCATCAATCCTGACGGATGAGGATAATTATGAAGACATCGACCAGTTTTATCTCAAGGAATTAGGAGATTTGCCTTCACCCGTGAAACTTCTGGGAACAGTGGGATTATGGGGTGGCATCACCGAGTTGGATTATATCAATAGGGCAGACGACCCCGATTTCCTGTTGATGCATGGAACAGACGATGATATTGTGCCGTTCCGTGAGGGGGTCCCGTTCTTTCATAATCCGTTGTTGGTCGACTTGCTCTTGGGAGAGGGAGACCGCCTTCGTGGTAGTGGTGTCATAAAGGAAGAGATGGACCGGAGGGGATTGCCTTGTGAACTGTATCGGTTTGAAGGCATGAACCATGACCCCCACTTGGATGAGGAGGGTAAGTTTAACGACAACATCGATATCGTGGACAGTATCACTACTTCATTCCTTTATAGGAAGTTAGACAAATTGTGCTCTCCGATAGAGGTTTCTCAAGACATCAATTTCTGTAAACGCTATCGGATAAGCAGCGATGCTCCTATCCGGCAAATATCGTGGAATGTGAGAGGGGGCTTGATTTTCGATAGCGTTTCGGATAACGAAATAGAGTGTTACATGTTTACCAATGCTCTTTCGTCGGAGGTAACCGCAACGGTGTTGTTGGAGAATGGGCACACCGTGACCAAGGTCGCGAGATAGATTTCATGAGTATTCCTTATCCCTATATTCAAACGAATGTGAAACCAATAAAAATATAAGTCATGAAAAAAAGCACTAACAGTTGGCAGAAATGGTTTTTCCTTTTGATTCCTTTCTTTCTTCTCGCCTGTGAGCAGCGCGACCCCGAAGTTGAGTTTCAGAAGTTGCTTGTCACTCCTTACACCAATATCAAGGAAGGTCTCAAGGCCTTGGACGAC
>JAEEGF012011687.1_pt1 | contig 15415 bp, 16 predicted proteins | sample 9134171 | NCBI WGS metagenome assembly JAEEGF01 (sample SAMN16246542, study PRJNA631951) | gut metagenome | biome: gut microbiome; feature: rumen; material: AP-attached | host: Bos | place: Iran: Karaj | collected 2018-10 | reverse complement strand
GCAGGATATAGCCAAGCTCCATTCCGTGCTCGAAGCGGGCGGCTACGATCTGGACGGTCTTCAGACCATCCTTTACGCCATCCCCAAGGAGCGCCTTGCCGTCGCCGACGAAAAGATGCTCAAGAACGCGCAGGGCGTGTTCTTCAAGAACGTCTATCGCCTGCTCATAGACAAGGAGCGCGGCCCCAGGCTCTATCTCTTCCTCTACGCGATAGAGAAGGATTCATACCTGAAGCTGCTCGATTTTTCCACTCCCAAGACCGAGGAGGAGGAGCGCATCGAGCGCGAGGCCGCGGAGGCGGAGGCGAAGAAGAACGCCGCTCCCGAAAGGAAGATCGAATACGGCGATCCCGATCCCGTGGAGCCCTTCAAGGAGCGCGTCAATATCGACGATTTCACAAAGCTCGATCTGCGCGTCGCAAAGGTCGTAAAGTGCCAGGAGATAAGGAAGTCCCATTCCTGCTATAAGATCACTCTGGACGACGGCATGGGCGAGCGCGTGATAGTCTCCTCCATAAAGGCCTATTACACGCCGGAGGAGCTCGTGGGCAAAAAGCTCATCGTCATAGCGAACCTCGCCCCCGCGAGGATAGCGGGCGTCGAGTCGAACGGGATGCTTCTCGCCGCGACGAACAACGCCTGCGGCTGCAAGGTCGTGTTCGTCGATGACGCCGTGCCCTGCGGGACGATGGTGAAGTAAATCAACATGGATCACGGGAGCGGGCGTCCGCTCCCGCGTTTTTATAAGGGAGGCAGATATGGAAGATCTCATATTCATAAACCTTCGCGAAAGGCCGGAGCTCATGCGCTCCGCCGCTGAATGGTTCAGCTCCAAATGGGGCGTGCCCGTTGAGGCGTATATCGAGTGCATGGAGGCGTATCTTGATGGTCGCACGGAGCTCGGCTGGTATCTCTGCCTCGCGGAAGACGGTATCGCGGGCGGGCTCGGCGTTATCGAAAACGATTTTCACGACAGGAAGGACCTGTCTCCCAACGTCTGCGCCGTCTATACGGAGGAAAAATACCGCCGCAGGGGGATCGCGGGGCGGCTCCTCGATATGGCGGTGGAGGAGCTGCGCTCGAAGGGCATAAGCCCCGTCTATCTGCTCACCGATCACACCGGCTTTTACGAGCGGTACGGCTGGGAGTTCTTCTGCGAGGCCATGGGCGACGGCGAGGAGCGCCCCTCAAGGCTCTACGTTCACAAATAACCCAAATAAAATATGGCAATTTTGCTGTTCGTATTGCATTGGGCGCCGACGGGTGATATAATATATATGTAAAGGTGCGCGAAAGCGCCCAAATCGCAATTCGGAAGGAGATATAATCATGGAAGGCATTCTGGACAAGATCAAAAACTTTTTCCTGGGCAAGACCGATGAGGCCGAGGAGAAGACCGAGGAAGTGACCGAGGCGGCTGCCGCCGAGGCGGAGCAGATCAAGGAAGAGGCCGCCCAGACCGTTAACGAGGCCGCCCAGACCGTTGAAGAGACCGTTGAGGGCGCCGCCGAGGAGGCGAAGGGCGAGGCCGAGAACATCCTTGAGGATATCAAGGACAAGGCGGAAGAGGTGATCGGATCCGTAAAGGATAAGCTGCCCGACATCAGCGCGTTCTTCGAGTCCATAATGGGCAAGCTCCCCGTTGACGGCGAGCTGGGCGACCAGGTGAACGAGGTCGTGGGTTCCGTAAGGAGCTCCGCCACCGAGGGCATGGGCATAGGCGACATTATCAACAAGATAATCGAAGCCTTAAAGGCCAAGTTCTCGCTTGACGGTGAGATCGGCGAAAAGATCAAGGCCGTTATCGAGTTCCTCAAATCCAAGATCCCAAGCTGAAACGAATAACAAAAGGGGCGTCAACGCATCAGGTTGACGCCCCCTTTTTTGTACCGTTACATTGCTTTTTTTATGTAATCCCGCATTATGGCGGCAAGCTCCTCCGTGACGGGCTTATCGGTGCGGCCCTGCGCGAAGGCGGGGCTTCCGCCGCCCTTTCCGCCCGTCAGGGCGTTCACGGACTTTATGAGCTCGTTCATCTGCATGGTCTCGCCCTCCCTGCGCATGGCGCAGTAGCAGGCGCCGCCCTCCGAGCCGCCGAAAACGAGCGCGACGCGGGCGTTGGCGGAAACGAGGCTTTCGGCAAGCAGCTTAACGTCCGCGGCGGAAAGCTCGGGGCGGAGCAGGACTGCCGTCTCATCGGCGGAGCCCGCGGCGATGAGCTCACACAGCGCCCTCGTGCGCTCCTTCAAAAGGCGCTTCGTTTGCCCCAGCTCATCCTGCGCCTTGCGTATGGCGGCGGGAAGCTCCTCGCGGCTCGTTGAAAAGCTGCGGGCGATATTCGTCATGGAACGGGTGATGGCCGCCGCCTCGCGCACCGCCATGGCCCCGCAGGAAAACCAAATGCGCACGCCGGATTTATACTTCTGCGCGTCAGCTATGCGGATATAGCCCACCTCGCCCGTGGAGGCGCAGTGAGTGCCGCAGCAGGTGCAGGAATCTATCTCGCCCGCGCCTATGAACACTATGCGTATGTCGTCCGAAACAATATCGGCCTTTTTGCGGATGGTGTAAGAGGCAAGCCCTTCGTGATCGGTATGCACCTCCGTCACGGGAAGATCGCGGCGGACGGCGCGGTTGGCCTCCTCCTCGAGCCTTGAAAGGGCTTCGTTATCGAGAAAAACGTCAAGGTCTATCGTTGCGTAATCCTCCGCCATGTGGAAGCCCACGTTATGCGCGCCGAAGAGCTTATATGCAAGCCCCGAAAGCATGTGCTCGCCCGTGTGGCGCGCGCTGTGATCGAGACGGCGCTCCGTATCGAGCGTGACAGTGACGCGGGCGCCGACGGGAACGGGAGCGGTGCAGATGTGGAACACCTCGCCGCCGCGCTCGTGCGCGTCCAGAACGGGTATATCGCCTATCGTGCCGCGGTCGGCGGGCTGGCCGCCGCCCTCGGGGAATATTACCGTGCGGTCGAGAACGACTTCAAAGGAGCCGTTCTTTTCCTCACAGGAGAGTACCTGCGCCTCGCAGGAGGTGATGATGGGATGTTCGTAAAAAAGCTTTTCAGTCATGGTTTTTTACCTGTTTTATATCAGTTTACGCGGAGTATGAATATCATGGGTGTGAGCCCGCCCGCTTCCGTCCTTGCCTGGGAAAGCAGCGTGAGGCGGCCGGAATGCTCGCGGATGAGGCGCTTTAACAGGGTGAACTCCATCGTGTAGAGGATCGCGACGCCGCCCTTTTTCACAAGCTGCGGGAGCTTGGCAAGCAGCCCCGAATAGAGCCTTTCGCAGGAGGAATGATCGCCCACGCGGTTGCCGAAGGGGAGGTTTGAGATGAGCTCGTCATAGGGGCGGTGACACTCGAAACGGAGTATGTCGTTCACCGTGTATTTGGCGTTCACGCCCGCAAGCTCGGTGTTGCGGCGGGCAATATCTATCGCCTTGTGCGCTATATCGACGCCCGTGAGCGAGGCGCAGGGCGACATGAGCCCGCGCTCTATGAGGAATGTGCCGCTCCCGCAGCAGGGGTCTATCACGCGCGCGTTGACGCTCAGATGCTCGGAAGCGAAGCGCAGCACCGAGGCGGCGACGTTCGGCGCCATAGAGGCGGGGATGGAGCCTTCGCGGTATGAAAAGCGGGTATCGGGGAATGTCGTGAGCTTTGCGTAAAGCCTTGCGGTCTTCATGCTGCCCTCCATGCGAAGCTCGACCTCATAATCGGAGGGAGCGTTCACAAGGGAGGCGTTCTCCACGGCGGCGGATACGGCGCGGGTGAGCTCCGCCCTCGAAACGGATTCGGGCAGGGAGAGCGCGTTTTCGGTGCGGAACCTGTAAGGAGGCTCGCCGGTATGCGCTTCGCGCATAAGCTTTTCAATGAAGGGAGCCGCCTTTTTTGCGATCGCGGAGGGGATCGCCTCGCAGGAGCCTATGGGGAAGAGGACTTCGGAAAAACAGCGCGCCTCGAAAATCCCGGGATAATCGGCCGTCGTGACCTTAAGGGAGGAGCGCCGCTCGTCAAAGCTTTCGAGGCCGAGATCGGAAAGCTCCTCCGCAAGCTGGCGGGAGAGCATGTCCGCCGCGCGAAGCTCAGTCGTCCAAGCGGATTTGAGCCCGGTGAATTCATGCGCTGTGCGCGGGGCGAATGAGCGGAGCGCCGTGACGAGGGCTTCCGTTTCCTCATTGAAATGCTTTTGTTCGGTATCGTCCGCGGGGGGAGCGACCCTGTAATCCTTCAGGTATCCCGCCGCTTTTTCGGAGCCTATGCTGCCGAGCGCAAGTATGAGGCTCGGGCGGACGAAGCGCTGATCCTCTTTATCCAACGCGGCGATGATCGCGCTTTCCGAAGCCTCGTCCTTCACCGCGCCGAGGAGCCTTGCCGCGTTGCGGCGGAGCTTTGCTGCGGGGGAAGAAAGCGCCGCGCGGGCGGCTTCCTTTATGGTCTCGTCCTCCGAAATGCGGATAAGGTACTGCTTTTTCGCGGCGAGCCTTATAAGGAGCGCGGAGGCCGCGCCCTCCTCCTTAAACATCGCGGCGGCGTTATCGAAGAGCGAATCGAGGTCGATATTCATCTGCACGAGCTTCACCGGGCCGTTTGGCTCGGCAAGGATCGCGGCTATCTCCTCTCTCGTGAGCTTTTTCATGCGCCTCTCCTTTTATTTTTTGCCTTCGGCGGCCTTGAAGATTTCGGCAAGCACCTCTTCCGTGCCGTCGAGCAGGGTATCCTTCGCCATGCGCGCCTTCATTTCGGCGCGGTTTTCATAGAGCTCCGTAACGAGCGAAAAGAGCTTTTCGGGGGTTATGTCCTTCTGGTCGAGCTTCTTGGCGTAGCCCTTCTTCACAACGTAATCGGCGTTCAATATCTGATCGCCGCGGCTCGCTTCGAGGGGGAGGGGGATGAGAAGCGCGGGGATGCCCAGCGACATGAACTCGAACACGGCGTTCGCGCCCGCTCGGGAGATCACTACGGAAGTCGCCGCCAGCATATCGGGCAGCTCGGGGCCGACGTATTCGAACTGGCGGTAGCCGGCGGAAGAAACGCTCTTATCGACCTTGCCCTTGCCGCAGAGGTGCACGACGTCGAAGGTGCGGGTAAGCTCGGGCAGCGCGGCGCGCACCCCGTCGTTCACGGCGGCGGCGCCGAGGCTCCCGCCCATCACCATGAGCACTGGCTTTGAGCCCGAAAATCCCATTGCGGCAAGGCCCTTTTCGCGGTCGCCGCGATAGAGCTCGGGGCGGATGGGGGTGCCGGTGTGGACCATCTTTTTGGCAATGCGGGGCTTTGAAAGCGAAACGGTATCCTCAAAGGTCACGCAGACGGTATCCGCATAGCGGGAAGCGATCTTGTTGGCAAGGCCGGGGGTGTAATCGGATTCGTGACATACGACGGGGCATTTGCCCTTTGCCGCCATGACCACGGGTACGCTCACGAAGCCGCCCTTTGAAAACACCACGTCGGGCTTCAATTCGCGGACGAGGCGCCTTGCCTGGAACACGCCCTTTATCACCTTGAAGGGGCTCGCCAGATTTTTGAGCGAAAGGTAACGGCGCAGCTTGCCCGATTCTATCGCGTGGAAGGTGACTCCCTCCTGCGCCGTGATAAGGCCGTGCTCTATGCCGTCCTCAAGGCCGGCGTAATGGATCTCATAGCCTGCTTCGCGCAGAGCGGGGAAGAGCGCGATGTTGGGGGTAACGTGCCCGGCGGAACCGCCGCCCGTCATCAATATCTTTTTCATGGAATGCTCCTTATCCTTTTTTACAAACTATTCATTGCGGGAGCGTTATGACACCCCGCATAAAAACCCACATTATTTTACACTATTTATGCGCGGAGGTAAAGGGCGGATTTCATTCCTTCCGGCCATTGTATTGACATTGCCGCCTCCGAGTGATATTATATATAGAATAATATCGATGGGGGAGCGTTCCTATGGATAAGCTCTTGCCCGCCGCGCTTGCGTTCTTCGCAGGGGCGGGCGTCTCTTTTATTAATCATCTTATTGCGAAGGCGGCCATGAAGAAGGGCGGCTTCGGGCTCATGCCCCTGCGCACGCTCATACTGTTCGTGCTGGCGGCTTCGCTCTATTTTATAGGGAAAAACCTTGCGTGCGGCCCCGCGCCGCTTTTGATAGGCGCCGCCGCGGGAGCGACGGCCGGGCTTATCGTTTCGACCGTGATACTGATACGCGCGGCAAGGGGAGAGGGGGAAAACGATGGGTGAATCAAGCGAACCTCTGATAAGGATATTCGGGATACTCGATATTTCGGCCGAGGTCGTAACGATGCTTGTGATAATACTTATCGTTGCGGCGGTCTCGTTTTTTGCGACGAGGAACCTCAAGGATCGCCCCGGCAAATTCCAGAACCTGTTGGAATACGCCGTGGAGTATCTTGACGGCTTTTTTACGGACATAATGGGCAGAAAGAGCGCAAGAAAATACCTTTGGTATCTTGCTTCGCTCTTCATATTCATCATATTCGCGAACTATTCGGGGCTCATTCCCGGAGTGGGCATATTCAAATACTTCAAGGCGCCGACCTCTTCGCTTTCCGTCACGCTGGGGCTTTCGCTCTGCACCTTCGTTTTCATTCAGGCTTCGGCGATAGCGAACGGCGCGAAGCACTATATAAAGCACTTTCTAACGCCCATAATCCCGCTCCTGCTGCTCGATGAGTTCATAAAGCCCGCTTCGCTCGCGCTGAGGCTCTTCGGCAATATCTTCGGCGAGGAGACCGTGCTTCACAACCTTTACGATATCCTCCCCATAGGCGCGCCCATACTCATGATGGCGCTTTCGCTCATATTCTGCGCCGTGCAGGCGATGGTCTATACCATGCTCACCGCCTCGTACCTGCAGGAATTCATAGACGACTAAAACTTTTTCAATAAGGAGTATCAACATGACCGATTCCGCTTTCTACGCAATAGCCGCTGCGATCGCGATCGCATTCTCGACCTTCTTCCCCGCATTGGGTCAGGGCAAGGCGGCAAAGGCCGCGCTCGAGAGCATAGCGCGCCAGCCTGATTCCGCAAAGGAAATAAGGAGCACTCTCCTGCTTTCGCTCGCGCTCATGGAGGCGCTCTCCATTTACGGCCTGCTCATAGCATTCATGCTCGTGGGCAAGATCTGATCCACCCGAAGGAAGGGCAAAGCTTTGTTTGACGTTAAGGTATCGGACATAATATGGACGGTCATCTGCTTCATGCTGTTCACGCTCATAGTGAACAAGCTGCTTTTGAAGCCCGTTCTTTCCCACATCGACGCCCGCAAACGCAGGCTCGAGGCGGCTTCGCTTCGTGCGCTTGAAGCGGAGCAGGCCGCCGAGGAAGCGGAGCGCAGGCGCCGCGAAGAGGAGGAAAAGCGCGAGGCCGCCCGAATGGATGAGCTGGAAGCGCGTGTAAAACGGGCGGAGCGCGAGGCGGAGGCCGAGCTTGAGGAGCTGAAAGAAAGGCTCGAAAAAGAAAGCGAAGCCGAAAAAGCGGGGCTTGAAAAGCTCGGCGCCGAAGCGGAAGCCGCGCTTCAAAGCTCCATGACCGCATTTGAAGAGGCGTTTGCCGAAAAGCTCGATTCGGCTTGGAAGGATTAAATGGAATTCTTGTATGCACTCATAAACTTCCTCATACTCGGGGCGATAGTTTACCTCCTGCTGGGGAAGTCGATAAGAAAAATGTTCTCGGACCGTCGGGACCGCATAAACGCGGAGCTCGACCGTGCCGAGGCTTTGGAGCGCTCTCTTGAAGCGCCGGCGGAAACGGCGCTTCCCGAAACCGCCGAAGCGGAGCCCGCGCCCCTGAGCCCCGCGGAGGCCGAGGCGGAAGCCCGCATCGGCCAGATCCGCGAAAGGACGGAGGCGAAGAAGGAGCGCATGCTTGCGGAGGCCGAACGAATGCGCGCGGCAGCACGGTTCGAAACGCTCCATTCGGCGCGGCAGAGGGCGGTGACGGAGCTTATCGCCCGGTTGAGGACCTATCTTTCGGAAGCGCCCCGCGTTTCACGGCTCCGCGCCAATGAAGAAAACATAGCGCTTTCAATACTGAAAAGGCTGCGCCTTACCCCGGGCGATATGTGCTACCTCATGCGGCACGACGTGCTTTACGTAACGCTGACTTCGGCTTTCCCCCTTCCGGAGGAGCTGACCGACCGCATAGGAAAGCGGGCGGAGGAGCTGCTCGGCAAGGTCGGCGGCAAGCCCTCCTACTGGGTGAGGACCGATCCGGAGCTCATAGGCGGCCTGCGCTTGAGGATAGGCGATACCGTGTATGACTGCACTGTGGAAAACCGCCTCTACCATCTTGAAAAGGATCTTTTGAAGCTCCCCATTGATAAGGAAGCCGAACCGGAGGACATCGCCCGCGATATTCTTGCGGGGATAGGCGAGGCCGAGCCCAAGATAGACGAATTCCAGCTCGGGCGAGTCATTTCCGTTTCGGACGGCATCTGCCGCCTTGACGGTCTTGCGGACATAATGTACGGCGAGGTGGTCGAGTTCCAAAGCGGCGAACGCGGCATGATACTGGATATAGAGCCCGAAAACATAGGCTGCGTTGTGTTCGGGAAATACGAGCATATCGAAAGTATGGACAGGGTAAGGCGTGTGGGCAGGATCGCGAGCGTGCCCGTGGGCGAGGAGCTTTTGGGCCGAGTGGTGGATCCGCTCGGCCACCCCATAGACGGCAAGGACAGGATCCGCACCAAGGAACGCCGCCCCATAGAATTCCCCGCGCCCCCCATACCCGACAGGCAGTCGGTCTCCGTGCCGCTCCATACGGGGCTTAAGGCGGTGGACGCCCTCGTTCCCATTGGGCGCGGCCAGCGCGAGCTCATAATAGGCGACCGTCAGTCGGGCAAATCCGCCCTCGCGATAGACGCCATAATCAACCAAAGGGGGAAGAACGTCCCCTGCATTTACGTTGCGATAGGCCAAAAGGATTCGACCGTGGCGGAGATCCGCGCGCGGCTTGAAAAATACGGCGCGATGGAATACACGACGATAGTTTCCGCGCCCGCTTCAAGCTCTGCCTCCATGCAGTACATAGCGCCCTTCGCCGGCGCCGCCATGAGCGAATACTTCATGTATTCCGGGCGTGACTGCCTCATCGTTTACGACGATCTTTCGAAGCACGCCGTCGCCTACCGCGAGCTTTCGCTGCTCCTGCACAGGCCCTCCGGCAGGGAGGCCTACCCCGGCGACGTGTTCTATCTGCATTCGAGACTTTTGGAAAGGGCGGCAAGGCTCTCGCCCGAAGCGGGCGGCGGCTCCGTGACCGCGCTGCCCATAATAGAGACTCAGGCGGGCGATATTTCCGCCTACATCCCCACGAACGTCATTTCGATAACCGACGGCCAGATATTCCTCGAAACGGATCTCTTCAACGAGGGTCAGCGTCCCGCGGTCAACGTGGGCCTTTCCGTTTCGCGCGTGGGCTCCGCCGCGCAGACGAAGCTCATGAAGAGCATTTCGGGCAGGCTCCGCATGGATCTTGCCCAGTACCGCGAGCTCGCCTCCTTCGCGCAGTTCGATTCGGATCTTGACGATTCCACCCGCGCCGTGCTGGACCGCGGCAAGCGCATGATGTACGCGCTGCGCCAGCGCAGGTTCGAGCCCATGCCCGACAGCCGCCAGGCGCTCATCATCTATGCCGTGGCGGAAGGCTACGCCGCGGACGTTGCGCCCGAGGATATTGAGGAATTCGAAAGGGAGCTTTTCCGCACCTTCGATGCGGAGCATCCCGATATAATGGCGGAGCTCGAAAAGGGCGCAAAGCTCGAAGGCGGGCTTGAAGCAAGGCTCGGGGAAGCGCTTCGCAAATTCAAGGAGGCAAGCTGATGGCCTCCCTCCGCGAGCTTAAAAAGAGGCTTCGTTCCGTCAGATCGACGGGCAAGCTTGCCGGGGCGATGCGCACCGTTGCGACGGCGAAATACGGGCGGGTGAATACCCAAAGGGAGGCGGCGGCGGAATACTCCGCGGCGCTTGCCCGCCTTTTGTCGGACGCCGAACGCGCGTGCCCGGAAGGGAGCGCGAGCGTGGATGAGGAGCCCTTTGGCGATCCCGCCCGCAAGGGAAAGCCCGTTTACGTGCTCGTTTCATCCAACAGGGGGCTCTGCGGCGGCTATAATCATGAGCTTTTCGCGTTCTTTGCGGAGACAGTGAAAAAGGGCGGCTTCGAGACGGTCGCCTGCGGCAGGATGGCAAGGGAATACTGCCGCGAAAAAGGGATCCCCGTGATACGGGAATTCGATATTCCCGACGTGCCGGAATTCGCCGTCTCTTCCGAAATGGCGCGGTATCTTTCCGAGCTTTACGAGGGCGGGGCGGAAAACGTGAGCTTCGTCTGCCAGAAGCCCAGAAACATGCTTTCGAGGGAGCCCGCCGTGATAGGCTTCCTTCCGGAAGGCTCCGGCGGCGGGAAGGAAGGCGAAGAGGAGCCCCCCGCGCGGGATCTGCTTTTCGTGCCCGATGCTGAAACGGTGCTGCGCAGGCTCGTCCCCGCGGGCAGGGCGTTCCGCGTCCACGGGATACTGACCGACTGCGCGGCGGGCGCGGCTGCGGCGACTCTGATTGCGATGCGCTCGGCGTTCGACAGCTCCGCGGAGCAGGCGGCGGCGCTCGAAACTATGATAAACAGAAAGCGGCAGGCGGAGATCACGGGCAGCGTGATAGAGACCGCCTCCGATATGAACAGACAATGAGCCCCGAGGGGCAGGAAAGGGTAAGGATATGTCTCGCGGATCGAAGGGTTTGATAACGCGAATAATGGGCCCGGTGGTTGACGTAAGCTTCCCGCAGGGGGAGGATCAGCCCGAAATATTCAACGCGCTCGAGGTCGAGACCCCGAAGGGCACCCTTTTGCTGGAGGCGCTTCAGCAGCTCGGCATGGGGGACGTTCGCTGTATCGCCATGCACTCCACGGAGGGCCTTTCAAGGGGAATGCCCGCCGTCGATACCGGCGCGCCCATCACCGTGCCCGTCGGCGAAGCGACCCTCGGAAGGATGATAGACGTTTCCGGCAAGCCCATAGACCGCGCGGGCGATATAGTGACGGATACGCATTGGCCCATCCACCATTCGGCGCCGCCATTCACGGAGATAGTCCCCGCGGAGGAGCTCCTTGAAACGGGCATAAAGGTCATCGACCTCATGACCCCCTACGCCAAGGGCGCGAAGATAGGCCTCTTCGGCGGCGCGGGAGTGGGCAAAACGGTGCTCATAATGGAGCTCATACGAAACATCGCGTTCGAGCACAAGGGCTATTCCGTGTTCGCGGGTGTCGGCGAGCGTTCGCGCGAGGGGCAGGATCTCTGGAAGGAGATGAAGGATTCCGGCGTGCTCGAAAAGACCTCGCTCGTGTTCGGGCAGATGAACGAGCCCGCGGGAGCAAGGCTCCGCGTGCCGCTCGCGGGGCTCACCATAGCGGAGTATTTCAGGGAGTATTCGCACAAGAACGTGCTCCTCTTCATAGACAATATCTTCAGATTCACACAGGCGGGCTCGGAGGTCTCGGCGCTCCTCGGGCGCATGCCCTCCGCGGTCGGCTATCAGCCCACGCTCGCTTCCGAAATGGGCAAGCTCCAGGAAAGGATCGTTTCCACCAAGAACGGCTCCATCACCTCCGTGCAGGCGATATACGTCCCCGCGGACGATCTGACCGACCCCGCTCCCGCAACGACATTCGCGCATCTTGACGCGACCACCGTTCTTTCAAGGTCCATCGTGGAGCTCGGCATATACCCCGCCGTCGCTCCGCTCGAATCCGCTTCGCGCATGCTCGCGCCAGAGACCGTGGGCGACCGCCATTACAACACGGCCAAGGAGGTCCGCCGCGTGCTGCAGAGATACAACGAGCTGCAGGATATAATCGCCATACTCGGCATGGATGAGCTTTCGCCCGAGGATCGCCGCACGGTGCGCAGGGCGCGCCGCGCGCAGAGGTTCATGAGCCAGCCCTTCCACGTGGCGGAAGGCTTTACGGGGCTCCCGGGGCGGTTCGTGCGGCTGGAGGATACGATAAAGGGCTTTGAGGCCATCCTTTCCGGCGACTGCGACGATATCCCCGAAAACTGCTTCATGATGACGGGCGGCATCGACGACGTTTTCGCGAACGCGAAGAAATGAGGCTATTATGGCGCTTACGCTCGTGATACTGACCCCGTTGGGTGAAACTGCAAGGCTCGAAGCCGAATCCGTCCGCCTCGAGGCCTGCGACAACGCCGCGGGCGAGGGCGGCGGCAGCTTCGGCATAAGAAAGGGGCATATGCCCGCCGTCGCCGCATTGAAGGAAAATTCGCTCGCCCGAGCGTTTACCTCGGGCCGTGAGACCGCGGCTTTCCGCATATCCGCGGGGGTCGCAAGGGTGGAAAACGACACGGTCACGGTGATCGCCGAAAGCGCGGAAAAAGTATAGGCAAAGCAAATAAAAAAAGCTCCCCGCGGGGAGCTTTTTATTATGCTTTTACTGTTCCTTGCGCTTCCTTGCCAGATACTCGTCCAGCTCCTTTTTGACCTTCTCGGGCATATCGCGGGAGACGGGGCAGAGGGCGGAATCGGCCATCCTGCGGGTGAATTCGGCTATGAACGCTATATCGCGCTCGAGCTGAGCCTCGGAGAGGGTCTCCATTGTATCGTAGCGGCAGTGGATGGGCGCGGCGTCGCCCCCGGCGAGCCTTGCGAACGAGAGCGCAGGGACTCCCTTATCCGCAAAGGGGGTGGAATCGCTCGAATAGACGCCTATCCTTGCGGAAACGGGGAAGCCCTTTTCAAACCCCATGTAGCTTATATAGCCCGCGAGCTTTTCTTCCGCGGAAACGCAGGCGATGAATTTGCCCAATGCCGTGCCTATCATATCGAGGTTTATGTTGAGGGCCGTCTCGGCAAGCTCGTTTTCGTGATCGCGGCAGTAGGCCTTGGAGCCCAGCAGGCCCCTTTCCTCGCTCCCGCAGAACACGAAGCGGAGGCCGTAATTCAGTTCCTTCCCGCGAAGCTCCTGCATGACGCCCAAGAGCCCCACGCAGCCGGACATATTATCGTAAGCGCCCTGCGAAAGGGAGGTGGAATCGTAATGGGCGCTCAAGGTGATGTATTCCTTTCTGCGGCCGGGGATCTCGGCTATTACGTTGTGGCTCTCGCCCTCGAACTCGCGCTGGCGGATGGTGATCGCCGCCTGCTTCGCGCCGCTTTTCACAAGCTCCTGCGCGTCGCGGGTGTGGATCATGGCGCAAAGCACCCTTCTTTCCTCGCCCACAACGTGCGCGCGCAGATCGCGGGAATCTATATCGTCATTGGGATAGTGGGCGTTGCCGTAGCGGAAGAGTATCCCCGCGGCGCCCGCCTCCATAAGGTCCTTATAGGTGAAGAAGCCGACTCCGGAGGTATCCATGAGCACTATCTTGCCCTTCGCGCCTTCGATGGAGAGCTTATCCGTGCCCGGCATGTAATAGAGCTCTCCCGCGACGGTGCCGCTCCCGCAGCAGCGGAAGCCGACGCAGGGTATATCGCGCCCGTCAACGGTGACGCGCGCCTCCTCGATCTCGCCCATGGGGACGGGGAAGCCCTCTATCCTTGCGGGAACGCCCGCTTCTTCGCACGCGGCCTTCAAATATTCGGCGGCGCGAAGCTCCTCCGGCGTGCCGCTCATGCGGACGTACGCCGTCTCCTCAAACACTCTGAAAAGTCTTTTTATATCCATGTCGGTGCCTTTCCCGGCTTCACGCCGTTTTTTTTATGATACCACAGATATTGGGCGGTTTCAAGCCTCGCTCCCCGTAAGACGCGCCAAAAACACGGGCGTTTCTCCCCTTTTGAGGACGGCGTCGAAGCCCGATCCCGTCTTCAAACGGGAAAAGGTCAGCGCATCCCCCTCGAAGCAGGGCGCGCGGAATACCGCCTCTATATCGGAGGGGCGGAGCCGCTCGAGCTCATCCGATGAGAAGCTGCCCATCAGCGCGTCGATATAGGCGACGTTGTTCATGTGCCCGCCCACGTCTATATCCGATGAGCGCACGCGGTATTCGGCATAGGGCTCGGCGTTTTCCGGGCTTATGCGGGAAAAGGCCGCTTCGAGCGAGAGCGTTTCGGGGAAGCGGAGCCCTTCGGGATACACACCTGCGAGGGAGGCGACCCGCCCCGTTTCGATATTCATAACGGCCCATTCCGTCTTGCCCGAGGCGGCAAGCCCGTTTTCGCCGTAAAGCTCATAGCAGCGAATGCCGCGCACGCGCTCCGGCGCCATGGGCCAGGTCCTGACGGTTATCGCCTCAAACAGCCGGGGGCGGTAATAATAGCGGATCTTGGTGCGGACGGTGAGCCAGAACAGCCCCTTTTTCTTCATATCCGCAATGCCGACGCCTATCCTTTCGGCATGATCCCCCGCTATATCCATGAAAAGGCGGAACACGTCCGCATACGTGAGGAGGCCGCTCTTATCCGTCATTGAAACGGTGACGGAGCCGGTCTTTTCGAATATCTCTTCCATAAGCATCCTTTCCGCGGGCAGCCCCGCTTTCATACCGCCATTATAGCATAAAGAAGCGCGGATTCAAATAGCGCCGCGCTTGCAATGCCCGCGTGGATTTGATATAATATCCTTTGGCGAACGCGAAAGCGAAAGCCCGAACGGAGGTAACTATGAACGACAGGGAGCTTGCGTGGGAGCTTGCGGGTGAGAAGAAGCTTCTTCACACCGCGGTGTTCGACGTTTACACGCAGCATGAGAGGGCGGCGAACGGCTTGGAGGGCGATTACATTTCGCTCGAAGCGCCGGATTGCGTCGTTGTGATCCCCAGGACGGAAAAGGGCTTCCTGCTCGTCCGTCAGTGGAGGCACGGCGCTTCCCGCATAACGGTCGAATTTCCCGGCGGCGTAATAGGCCGGGGAGAGGATCCCGCCGAGGCCGCTCTGAGGGAGCTGTATGAGGAAACGGGCTTCCGCGCGGGGCGCATAACGGAGCTCGGCTGCGTCAGCCCCAATCCGGCCCTGTTCAGGAGCAGCTTCCGCGTCTATCTTGCCGAGGAGCTTGAAGATCTCGGCACTCCCGAGCCCGACCCCGATGAATTCATCGAAATAACGCTTCTTCCCGAAGAGGAGGTCATCGCCTCCTTCGGCAGCCCGGAAATGAGCCACGCGTTCATGGGCGCCGCGCTTGCGCTCTACATGCGGGAGAGGCTTATCAATAACAAGGAGAAACCATGCGAAAGTATTTGAAGCTCGCTGCGCTCGCGGCTGCGGCGCTGATGCTCCTTCCCCTTTGCGGCTGCAAAAGGGATATTCCCGCCTCGCCGGAGGAACTTTACAGCCGCACCTCTGGGCCGACTGCCGAGCCCCACGTCATGTTCACGCCCGATCCGAACGTCACGCCCGATCCCGTTAAGGGGAGCAACACAATGGTCGTGTTCTTTTCCGCCTCGGGAAATACGCGGCTC
>JAEEGF011733538.1_pt1 | contig 15419 bp, 10 predicted proteins | sample 9134171 | NCBI WGS metagenome assembly JAEEGF01 (sample SAMN16246542, study PRJNA631951) | gut metagenome | biome: gut microbiome; feature: rumen; material: AP-attached | host: Bos | place: Iran: Karaj | collected 2018-10 | reverse complement strand
ACACCTATTTCCTTGCATTGCTGGCAAACTGACGATGTGGTGGGCTTTGAGCGTAATGAGGCGCTTTCTGGTGGCATTCAGACAACGGGCAACTATCCTGGTCGTGCACGTAATATTGATGAGGTTCGCAAGGACATTGAGTTTGTAAAGACACTGCTGGCAGGTAATCATCGTTTGAACCTGCATGAGATATATGGTGACTTTGGCGGTAAGTTCGTAGATCGTGACGAAGTAGAGGTAAAGCATTTCCAGAGCTGGATAGATTGGGCTAAGGAAGTGAATATGAAACTCGACTTCAACTCTACCTCTTTCTCTCACCCCAAGAGTGGTGACCTGACGCTCTCAAGTCCTGATAAGGGCATCCGTGATTTCTGGATTGAGCACACCAAGCGTTGTCGCCGCATCGCAGACGCGATGGGTAAGGCACAGGGTGACCCATGTATCATGAATATTTGGATACATGATGGAAGCAAGGACCTGACCGTTAACCGCAAGAAGTATCGTGAGATTCTGGCTGCATCTTTGGATGAGATTATGGAAGAGAACCTGCCAAACATGAAGGCTTGCTTCGAGGCCAAGCTGTTCGGCATCGGTTTGGAAAGCTACACCGTAGGCTCACATGACTTCTACACAGCTTATTGCGCTACACGCAAGCAGATGTACACCCTTGATACGGGCCACTATGAGCAGACCGAGAATGTAAGTGACTTTGTGAGCACCCTGTTGATGTATGTGCCTGAACTGATGTTGCATGTAAGTCGCCCAGTACGTTGGGATTCAGATCACGTGACCATCATGAACGACCAGACACTCGATTTGTTCAAGGAACTGGTACGTGCCGACGGTTTGGATCGTGCCCATGTGGGACTCGATTATTTCGATGCTTCCATCAACCGTATCGGTGCTTATATCATAGGTACCCGTGCTACACAGAAGTGCATCTTGTTGGCTTTGTTAGAGCCTTTGGCAAAGTTGCGTGAGTATGAGGCTAATGGTCAGTACTTCGAACGTCTGGCTTTGTTGGAGGAAGCTAAGTCGTTGCCATTTGGTGCTGTATTCGACTATTTCAACCTCAAGAACAATGTGCCTGTGGCTGAGGAATACATTCCTGCTATCCAGCAGTATGAAAAAGACGTTACTTCAAAGAGATAACCTATGTTTATTATCATTGGTTTGATTATCATAGCGATAGGCGCCTTCTGCCAAAGCAGTTGCTATGTGCCTATCAACAAAATCAAGGACTGGAGCTGGGAAAGCTATTGGATAGTGCAAGGTGTCTTTGCGTGGTTGGTTTTCCCCATACTCGGAGCCTTGTTGGCAGTACCCGAAGGGCGCCATTTTTACGAAATGTTTGCCTCTGCCCCTGCATTTAATCTTTGGATGACCATTTTCTTTGGCGTTCTTTGGGGGGTGGGAGGTTTGACCTTCGGCCTTTCCATGCGCTATTTGGGAGTAGCTTTAGGTCAGAGCATCGCCTTGGGCACTTGTGCTGGCTTGGGTACCATCATGGGACCTGTGCTTCTGAATATCTACTTCCCTGAGCAGAAACCTTTGGAGAGCTTGACCTCAGCCGTTATCATTGGTGTGGTGGTTACCCTGATAGGTATCGCCATCATCGGTATCGCTGGTCACATGAAAGCACAGAGCTTGAGTGAGGAAGAGAAGAAAGCTGCCGTAAAGGACTTCAACTTCCCAAAGGGCATCGTGATTGCGCTTTTGGCAGGTTTCATGAGTGGATGCTTCAATGTGGGTTTGGAATTTGGCAAGGACATCAACTTTGGTGAGCAGACCAACCCGATGTTTAGCACCTTGCCTGCTACCTTGCTGGTTACATTAGGTGGTTTCGTCACCAATGCCGTTTATTGCTTCTATCAGAACAGCAAGAACAAGACGTGGGGCGATTATGGCAAGACGACTATCTGGGGTAACAACCTGTTGTTCTGCGCATTGGCAGGCTTGTTGTGGTATAGCCAGTTCTTTGGGCTGAGTCTCGGCAAGGGTTTCCTCACCGAGAGTCCTACGCTCACCACCTTTGCCTTCTGCATCCTGATGGCACTCAATGTGGTGTTTAGCAATGTGTGGGGCATCATCCTCAAGGAGTGGAAGGGCGTTTCGCAGAAAACCATTGTGGTATTGCTTATTGGTATCGTGGTATTGATTGTTTCTACCTTCGTGCCAGAACTGCTTAAATAATGTTTAACTAAGATTGAAGGTTGAAGTCCATAAAGGATTAATTTTCAATTTTCAATTTTCAATTTTCAATTAAATAAATGTCAATATTAGATAACAGACCTCAGTTGGCTGCTGAGGTAAATAAAGTGGCCGAAGTAGCTGGTTACCTTTGGCAAAAAGGCTGGGCTGAGAGAAATGGTGGCAACATCACCGTCAATGTTACTGATTATGTGGATGAGGCTATCAAGGCAATGCCTGCCATCAGTGAGGTAAAGCAGATAGGAACAACCTTGCCTCATTTGAAAGGCTGCTATTTCTATTGCAAAGGTACAGGCAAGAGAATGAGAGACTTGGCCCGTTGGCCGATGGATAATGGCTCCATCATCCGCATCCTCGACGATTGTGCCTCTTATGTCATCATTGCCGATAACCCAGTGCAACCCACCAGCGAGTTGCCTTCTCACCTCAGTGTGCACAACTGGCTCATTGGCTCAGGCTCACCCTACAAGGCAAGTCTGCACACCCATCCCATCGAATTGGTGGCACTAACACACAGCAAGAAATGGTTGGAGAAAGATGCTGCCACCCGCATGTTGTGGAGCATGATACCTGAGACAAAGGCCTTCTGTCCTCGTGGCTTGGGCATCATCCCTTACAAGTTGCCGAGCAGTGTCGAGTTGGCCGATGCCACCCTTGCAGAGTTGGGCGACTACGATGTGGTGATGTGGGAGAAACATGGTGTCTTTGCGGTAGATACCGACATCATGAGTGCCTTCGACCAGGTGGATGTGCTCAACAAGTCTGCCCTCATCTATATTGCTGCCAAGAATATGGGCTTCGAGCCAGAGGGCATGAGCGATGCTCAGATGAAAGAGTTGAGCGATGTCTTTCATTTGCCGAAGTAGCAGCAAATCTGTTCAAGTAAACGCGCTGCCAACAAGTATATAAAATCGGGCTTCATCACTTTCGATGAGGCCCGATATTTTATTGTCTTTTTTTACAAATGCATCACCATTAAGAATTCTTAACTAAAAAAAATAGTTTAGTAACGAAAACTTTTAGTTTATTTGCAAGTGAAAGATTAATTGATGATGAAATAACCTCTAAAATAGCTAATAATATGAAGACTTTAACTAATAAAGAAGAAGAGGCCATGAACCACTTTTGGGAACATGGTCCTATGTTTGTGAAAGATATGTTGGATCTTTACGAAGAGCCAAAACCTCATTTCAATACGCTTTCTACTGTAGTACGTGGATTAGAGGAAAAGGGATATGTTGCTCATAAAGCATACGGAACAAGCTATCAGTATTATCCAGTTGTAAGTCGTGAAGAGTTTAGTAAACGTACACTCAAGAGCGTTATCAGCAAGTATTTCAATAATTCTTACTTAGGTGCAGTTTCTTCTTTAGTTGAGGAGGAAGATCTATCTCTAGATGAATTAAAGAAGCTGATAATGAAAGTTGAAAAAGGAAAATAAGTAAGATATGGGAGCATTATTTGTATACATATTAAAGTCTTCCTGCTGTCTGGCATTATTCTATCTTTTCTACAGATTGCTTCTTGGCAAGGAAACATTCTTCCGCTTCAATCGTTTTGCTTTGTTGGGGATTTTAGTTATTTCAGCTATCTTACCCTTTTTAGAATATGGTACAAGTGAGCAAGTTGAGGACATGAGTCAATCTGTTGTTGTGGCCGATGATTTGTCGCTTAATACTGAATATGTGGTGGAAAGTGCATCTTCTTCATTCACTTGGGTTCAAGTTTTACTACTCATTTATATAATATGCGTGCTATTTTTTACCTTCCGCTATATTTATATCATTACAAGATTAGCCTTATTACTGAAAAAAGGGAGAGAAGTGTCTATACAAAACTATCTGCCTAATAGCTTGGGAATCAAATTGATTGTTTTAGAGAAAGACACTATCCCTTTCAGTTGGATGAACTATATTGTGATTTCAGAAAAAGACTTACAGGATAATTCCCGAGCTATATTGTTGCACGAAAGCACTCATATCCATCTTCATCATTCATACGATTTAATAATTGCGGAAGTGTGTATTATATTTCAATGGTTTAACCCTGCAGCGTGGCTATTGAAGCAGGAATTGCAAGCCATTCATGAATACGAAGCAGACAATCATGTGTTAGAGTCTGGCATTGATGCAAAGAATTACCAATTATTATTAATAAAAAAGGCTGTTGGCAAAAGGCTCTACTCAATCGCCAACAACCTGAATCACAGTAATCTTAAAAAACGTATCACTATGATGATGAAAAAAAAGTCAAATCCGTGGGCACGTTTGAAGTACTTATATGTGCTTCCTATAGCAGCCATCGCTGTAGCTGCTTTTGCCCGTCCTGAGGTTCAAGAAACCTCACGTGGTATTTCCACCGTCAAAGTTAATGATTTGGTGGGAAATATGCTAACAAATGCAGATGAAAATCAACTTTCTACTGCAAGTATTGAATCTTTGCCAGAGTTCCCTGGAGGGAAAGCTGCCTTGATGAGGTTTATGGCTCAAAGCATGAGATACCCTGTCGAAGCTATTGAGCAAAATATCCAAGGAAGCGTGTGGCTCTCTGTTACTATCGACGAGGATGGTAATGTTACTTATCCAACCATTATCAATAGCAATGCAAATGCTTTAATGGCTAAAGAGGCTATACGTGTTGCCCGTTCTATGCCTAAATGGCAACCAGCAATGCAGAATGGGAAAGCCATTAAATACAGTTGTGTTTTCCCTATTACGTTTAAGTTGGTTGATGCTAAAGGGGAGGAAATTACAGGAGCTTCTGACAATAGTCAGACTCAGGCAATAACTTTGTCTGCCAATGCTATCCAAATGGATGAATTATGGGTAGTAGGCTACGGAAGCAAGTAATTCTTCTCTCAATGACCTCGTTTCACTATACAAGAGGCATAGAACAGTAAGGAAAACAAATAAAGGCATCCCGAGAGATGCCTTTATTGTTGTTGCGCCCCGTTTATCTTATATCTTCTTTATCGGAAGTTATTACTGCTCTCACCTTATTGTAAGAATGTTGGGATGTTAGATTGTAAGGTTTTCTTCCAGTGGGATAAAAATGCTTTAGTTTCTTGGCGTTTTAGGGAGAAATATATTACTTTGCAGAGGATATTTAAAAGCTGGAATTATTATGAAGTCTAAAGTGAAGGAATTAATCATCATATTAGTGGCCGTTTTGTTAACGGCTTGTGGAAAGAAGGCAGTAAGTCCTGACACGCCTTATGTTATTGAAGGAGAAGTAACAGAGATTCTTGCTGGCCATGAAGTCGTTTTAGTGGAATACGATGGATTTGTAGGTAATCGGATAGCTTCGGATACCATTAGAAACGGAAAGTTCCGTTTTGAGGGAGTGATGAAGGAACCTGAACTTAACTGGCTTTCACTTATAGTAATGTCAAATGAAATACCACCTATACCTTGTGTGGTATATGTTGCTCCAGGGGCGCATATCAAGGTTACTGGACATGATGATCATGTATATACATGGGATGTGGAAAGCAAAGTGCCTGAGCAACGTGCAAATCAAGAACTAATTGAGCCTGTGAAAGCAGAATGGGAGGAATATCAGACATTAGCTGTTGCCAGTCATAAGGCAATAAATGAGTATTATGCCATAAATCGCGACAAAGAGCCTGAACGTAAGAAAGAAGCTTATGATCGTTATAAGAGGATTAATAGTCAGATGGACTCCGTCTATGATGAAATCAGTGCTAAGACGATTGAGCAGATGAAAAAAATGAAGCCTTCCCAACCTTGGATGAGGGAACTTGAAAATATGTCTCAGAGCGCTTTGGCTGACAAAAGCTATAAATATACAGATGAATTGAAAGCTCTTTTTGAGTCTTTGCCACAGGAAATTAGGCAATCAGAAAAAGGACATGAGATTTATTCAAACCTTTTTCCTCCAACAAAAGTGAAAGAGGGTGATGATTGCCCTGATGCCGAATTTTATGATTTGCAAGGTAATCAGCATCATATCAGTGATTTTAAGGGTAAATACATATTGCTGGATTTCTGGAGTAGCGGTTGTGGACCATGTATTGCATCTTTCCCTGAGTTGAAGGAAGTTTATGAGCGATATGCTGACCGTCTGTCTATTATAAGTATGAGCACTGATACCGATCGCCGTTGGCGAAAAGCCTCTGAGCAACACAAAATTACTTGGAATAATTGGAATGAAGGAAAAGGTACTGGTGGTCTATATTCATATTTCCCGATAGTAGGTATCCCTCATTATGTATTAGTAAATCCACAAGGCATTATTGAGAAGCAGATTGAGGGTTATCGAGAAGGCATGTTCCAAACCTTGTTTACAGAATTGTTTGGTGGCAAATAGCTTTACTGCACTGCGATCCTTCTGCTAATCACCTCAGTGTCCGTGAGGCGCAGAACGCAGCTTCCCTCGATGCTGCTATCAAGGCCGACGAGGCGGTGCAGAAAACTTAGCCGAAGTAGCAGCTAACCTCTTCAAGTAAACGCGTTACCAACAAGTTTATATAATCGGGCTTCATCACTATCGATGAGGCCCGATATTTATACATTCGTCTCTTGATGGTTTGTGTGACACTATGCTATATTACTGCTCCCACCTTATTGTAAGGTTGTTGGATTGTTAGATTGTAAGGTTTTCTTCCAATGCGATGCGTCGGTTTTCTCAATCCATCCGTCACGTCTCCATCTGGAGATGATGGTGTACAAAGATGATTCCGCACAGAAGCCTTCTTTCTTTCCACGCAAATCCTCTTTGGTGAATATGGCAGGGAGTTGGTCGAACACCGAACTGTTGGCTCCATATCGTTGGCACTCCACTTTGGCCTCTACATATTGGTGCTTCAGCGAATTGCCAAAAGCCTTGATCTGTTCTGAAAGACAATACTCAGCCATCATCAGAGCAAACTCGATGCATGCCTTCGATTCTTTCTCCTTGCCACTGAGGATGTGGAAGATAACTCCACAACGGAATCCAATGACTGCAGCACGCTTGCGATAGATATCCTTCACATAATCAATATCTTTGGCTGCCTCCACGCGTTTCTGCTCCACCCATTGCTCTGTGGCCTTGCGCAGACGGGGCACTTCTATTACTCCGCTTCGTGAACGTAGCATCTTCACAGCTTCCAGAATTCGGGTTTCATCTTCGGCTGAGCGCTTGCCATACTTTGGCATCTTTGAGAACGATGCGTCAGGCATGGATGATACTAAGATGCGTGACGACAATCCATTCTCGATATTATCGCTTTTGAAGCATTTCTCCAGCGAGCCCTTTGTGCCCAATATGGTGTAGTTGTAGCCTACTTTCACCACACCGCTCTCGGCTTGGTCGCTATTATAGTCTTGTCCCCATTCGCTACGGTCGAAGGCCACTCGATAAATGTCGTACTTAGAGCTCCAGCTTCCTGCTCCGTTGGTTTTACGGAGTGTGTCAAGCTCTTCGCAGAAGCTGTATAAGCAGTGCCCGTTAGCATTCTTGAGCCTTTTCAAGAGCGTTGAGTTGCTGATGGTGATAGGCACATTGCGAATCACTACATGTGGGTCGTCAGGAGCTTTCTCGTTGGCCTTGCGTGACTTCTTGGCCTCCTTCCACTCGTCCTCCACCTTGCGTGACAATGCATCCTCTTCGTCCATTGGGCGCTTCCATACATTGATTACGTTCTTGCAGACACTCTTGCCACTTGCCTGCTCGCCATAGATGATTGACATCAGGCCCAGGTGCTGCATATTGCCGTCGCAATACTCCACCTCCACTTGGTCGGCATAAGCGCCGGCAATGGGCATGATTGAGCAAAGAACAGGCATTTGCTGGTTGATGGGCACACCTACCAGGCCCTCTTTCAATCCAATGGGCAGTGAGCGCCTTTTTAGCTTCACACTCGTTTGATTTTCAACTGCCTCGGCATCTTCCAGTTCTTCCAGTGTGATGCCCAGTTCGAGTGCCTCCACAATGTCTTTCATCTGCTTACTGATGCCTTTGGGGGCTTCCTTGCAGGCAGAGTCGATGATGGATGTCATCTCGGCCTCCGTCAATCCGAATCGGGGCATTATCTTCTGCAATACCTCTTTCTGATTGTCGCAGATGCTTCTCAGGTTTACTGCCAGTTTGTGCAACTTCACATTGCGTTCGCCCTTGCTTGGAATGCCTCCGTTGCGGAGCCAGTACTCGTTGATGATTTCATCGTAAGGAACACCTTTGAACGAGAGGGTGTCTTCCTCCTCACATTCATCCCTCTGCGTTTTTTCACTGTTTGAGTTAACTGAGGTAGTTCCTTCCTCGTTGCCAACGGATGCAGATTTGCGCTCATTGCTCCAACCCATCTCTGATTCATGGACACTCGGCTGGTTTTTCTGCTCAGCTTCCTCTGTCACTTCAAAGAGCTTAGGACTTACATAGCGCGTGTGTGCCTCAGTTACCATATAGATGCAACGTGACACATCTTTCACCGAAGCATCTGGCGTAAAGCCTGTCGCTTCTTTCATCAGTGCTTGTGCTTGTGCTGCCGTCATTCCCTCGGGCAACTCCACTAAAACATGGGTGCCTCTACGCACTGACTCCTCAATGAGCAGTACTGTAAGCGGAGACTTCTTCATGAGTCGAGCCACTATCTCGTCGGTATGACCCTTCTCGTCGAAGTCCAACATCAGACGGTTCAGAGGTTTAACTGCATCGGCAATAGCGCGGTGGTTGCCACGAAACTCGGCGCAATGAGGTGTCCATACAGGAAGGGTGTGTTTCAGCTCTTCCTCGCCATTCTCAATACGTGCACACAGCTCAGCCAACCAAGCTTCTTGGCGCATCTTGTTCCAGTCCTCGCTGCTGGCTGGATAGCAGGGGGCTCCGTGCCCCTTTCCAATCGTGGTAAAAAACTTTAATTCCATTTGTTGAAAATTTTGCCTCGAAGAATTCTTTCTTGAGTCCGGTGGCCACCTATTCTCACGTGAGAGACTCTTCGAAAGCAATCTTTTCAGCCCCCACTGCCTTTTCAGTGGGCTTTAAAAATTTGACGATGCAAAAGTAATAAATAAAATAGGGCGTTTGTGGAAATGTAGTTTTTAAAATACTGATATACAAGCGAATACAAGTGAGTGCAAGTGGATGCAAGTATTTCGTACAAGTGGACATGAAAAAGGGGAACCGACGCTTGCCGATTCCCCTATATAAGTATGGTGTATCTACTATTTTTTCAACTGGTCGTTCCAGTTGGATTCAGAAGGTGGGTAGAGTCCTGCATCATGCAGCACCTGCCAAAGGTCACGATGGGCTCGCGACTGCGATATAGTCTTTTGCTTGATGAGTTTTTTCACCAGATTGGTGATCTCTACTGGCTTCATGCCTTGTATTTGCCGATAGAATTCTTTGGCATCTTCTGTTATGCCCCAGAACACTGGTGAAAGTTTCTCGATGACAACATCGGCATTGGCGGCTGGTGATGCTTTGTGCGCCGCCTTTAGGTGCGTCAGCAGCAATAGGGCGGCAAACACATCGTAGAGCTCTTGGCGTGATATGCCCAAATAACTGAGTGCGATAGCCAGGCGTTGGTGGTTGTTGTAGTTTTGCATATCTACATGCGGCATCGCCTTGAACCAGTCCTTCAACTTCTTTTCTATGTCTGCCCGAGCCACCGACTCTTGTTTTACATAGTTGTTAAAATGCTCGAAGAAGCCACCTTTAGCCATAGCCTGTTTCTCCAATATGGCCAACTGAGCCTCAAATACTTTGGGTTGCCAGGGGACATGGGTATAGTGGAAATCGCCTATTGTCTGCCTCAGTTCTTTATTCATTTCCCCGAGTTTTTTCTGCTGCTTTTCGGATAGGTTGAGTTGTTTGACTGCACGGAACTTCTTGAATATCTGGTCACGCCAGTAGTCGTCCTCACAAGTCAGCGAGAGCCTCGAAAGAGGCATATAGTGCTGGGCCATAGAAAGCCATTGCTCCACGTTCTCTCCCGAAATCTCCATGCTGCAGAGCATGGGAGCTATCAGTTGCAGTTTCCTTTCCTCTTCGGTAAATGGCAGGGTTATGCCAGTGGGCAGTATGCTTTCGGGCAACTGGCGTTGTATTTGCAGCGTACTTAGGTGGCACTCTGTCACATCGGGTACATTGATGAAGAAGGTAACATGGTTGTCGTTGCCACAAACATCGGCCTTCAGATAGGGTGCAGTTGCGAGCATGGGTTTAAGTTGCCGGCAACTCTCGTGCTTGATGTAGCCCACTTTCCTGAACTCGGTCGTGTAAACAGCCACCGCATCGGCATCGACGATATTGTCAGGCTCAGCTACCAGCAGCATGGGTGTACCGTTTTGCAATTGATGAATATAGTTTTCAGCCCGCAGTGTCAATTCATTTATATCCAAATGGTCTCCCATCTGATACCTAACACCTGTTACTTCTAATTCTGCCATCTTGAATCGGTTGATTATAAAGGAATGCAAAGGTAAGAAAAAAACTGAAAACTTACAAACTTACAATCTTACAACCTTACAATAAGGAGGTGCCAAATACACCCGATATGCATAAGAAGAATAATAGTATATATAATATTATATATACTATTATTCTTCTTAATCCACCCGGGCTCCCTTTGGCGAAAAGTGACAGACCTTAATGTAAGAATGTTGGGATGAAAGGATGTAAGAATGGCTTCTTGGCTTACCCGAACTAAACGGCCCGCTTACTAGAACTAAAGGGCTCTTTTACTAGAACTAAGCCACCGCCTAGTTTCGCATCCCTCGGCGCCTCGTTCTGCTTTTTCTGCCGCCTTGCTCTGGTTTTCTGCCGCCTTGCTCTGCTTTTTGCCACCTTGCTCAGCTTCCCTCGTCGCCTTGCTTCGTTTCTTTCCGCCTAGCTTCGCCTTTCCATGCTGCTTTGCTCAGCTTCCCTCACCACCTTGCTTTTCTTACCGCTTTGCTATACGCTTTGCCAAGCCGATGGCGTCTGTAGGACAAACCAGTCGGCAAAGGTGACAACCCACGCATTTTGCCCCATTGATATGCGGCGTACGCTCGTCGCCAAAGGAGATGGCTTGGTGCCCTCCGTCTTGACAAGACACATAGCAACGGCCACAGCCAATGCACTTCTCACGATCAATCTTAGGATAGACCATCGTATCTCTGTCAAGATCTGAAGGTGTTACGAAGTTAGGTAGTTCCTTGCCCACCAACTCTTCCAATTTGTTATAACCTTGATGCTTCATATAGGTCTGCAAACCTAACTTGAGGTCGTCAATAATGCGATTGCCATATTGCATCACAGCAGTACAAACCTGCACGTTGCGGCAACCCAACAAGATGTAGTCGAGGGCGTCAGTCCAAGTCTCAATGCCACCTATACCACTCAATTCCACATTCTTCATGATATGGTTAGTGGCCATATCATGGATAAATCGCAGGGCAATGGGCTTTATGGCTCTACCTGAATAGCCAGAGATGGTTTTCTTGCCATTTACCGTTGCTTTGGGCGACATGGTGATGCTCTTGATGGTATTGATGGCTGAAATGCCATCGGCACCAGCAAAATAGGCGCCCAAAGCAGGATGATTGATATTGGTGATATTGGGTGTCATCTTCGGGATGACGGGAATATGCACATTTTGTTTTACATAAGTTGTAAAAGTTGCGACTAATTCGGGGTCCTGCCCCACATCGCTGCCCGTACCTGCCAGTCGCATTTGTGGGCAAGAGAAATTCAGTTCAACGGCATCGCAACCAGCTTCTTCTGCCAGCTTTGCAAGCTCAATCCACTCTTCCTCAAATTGTCCCATGATAGAAGCAATGACCACCTTTGAAGGGAAGTCCTTCTTTAAGCGACTCATAATCTTGAGGTCCTCAGTGTAAATGTGCTCCGACAATTGCTCCATATTGCGGAACCCAATGAAGGAGGTGAGTTTCTTGCCTACTGCATCGAAGCGAGGAGACACCTCTTTGATTTCCATCTTACAAATGGTTTTGTAGAAAACACCAGCCCAACCAGCCTCGAAGGCACGGGCAATCATGTCGTAGCTGGTACTGACGGCTGAGGATGCCAGGAAGAAAGGATTCTCGCAAGGGATACCACAGAAAGTGATGCCCAAGTCGGGTAGGGTGTCAGGCTCTTCATAGCCCATCTCTTTGAGGATGCTGGCCAACTCTCTGATTCGCAAAGGCTGGTCATAGTGGATACAAGCCTTTTCGGCTGCAATCATGTCGGCTTCTGAACAGTCTTTCAGCCAACGCCAGGCATTCTTCTCATTGTCAAAACGTATGGCTTGGATGGCTCTTGCTGGGTCGCCCTTTTTACACGCTTTCGTACAGGGCGCGTTCTCGCACAACAGGCATCGTCCAGCTTCTTCGTGAATGTGCATCATAGTATGATTTATTATGGTTCTGTTACAAAGATATGAATAATTATTTGATAATTCAAAAACTTGACCTATCTTTGCAGCCGATTTTGAGAGAACTATTATATATAAGGTAAAATGAAAAAATTGTTTTTAATGATGGCAGTCGTAATGACTGCAATGTTGGTGGCTTGTTCAGGCAACAAGAAATCAAATGATGAGAATGTAACTGCAGAGGCTACAAGTGAAGAATCTACCATCCGTATCAACTGCATGTTGACGGTAGATGCTGCTAATCGTGATAAGGCTATCGACTTGTGCAAACAGCTGGTAGCTGCATCTTTAGGTGATGAGGGCGTGATTGACTATGACGTGCTGGAGAGTGCTACTCGTCCTAACAAACTGATGATCTTTGAGACTTGGAAAGACCAGGCTTCACTTGACAAGCATTCAGCTTCTGTTCATTTCACTACATTGGTACCTCAGATTCAGGAGCTCGGTAATCTAGAGATTAAGCAGATGGAATTGAAAAAAGACCCACAACTTAATCCTGAGAAGCCTTTCCGCTTCAACATCATGATGACTACTAAGTCAGGACAACGTGACGAATATATCGAGAAGGTGAAAAGCGTGATTGAAGGCACTTTGAAGAATGATGCAGGCAATATCGACTATGACTATTTCAATAGCTTGACTCGTCCAAACAAGACTATGTTGTTGGAAATCTGGGAAAACCAGGCTTCTCTGGATGGCCACATGAAGGCTCCTCACTTTACCAGTCGTCCTGATACAAAAGACTTGATGGGCGGTGATTCTGAGTTTGCCCGCATGGCTGAGTAACAGTAATGATTTCTGTAGATAACCTGAAAGTAGAATTCAACGCCACGCCCTTGTTTGAGGACGTGGGGTTTGTCATTAACCGTAAGGACCGCATTGCCCTTGTGGGTAAGAACGGTGCAGGCAAGTCAACCCTGCTGAAGATATTGGCTGGCTTGCAGACTCCCACCGAAGGACATGTGTCTGTTCCGCACGATTGTACTATAGGTTATCTGCCACAGGTGATGGTGCTCAGCGATGAGCATACCGTGATGCAAGAAGCAGAGAAGGCTTTCGACGATATCAAGCAGATCAAGGCCAGATTGGAAGAGATAAACCTTCGATTGGCTGAACGTACTGATTATGAGAGCGAAGCATATCTGCAACTCATTGAGGAATTCACCCACTTGAACGAGCGCTTCAACATGATGGGCGGTACCAACTACCACGCTGAGATTGAGCGCACGCTGCAAGGATTGGGCTTTGAGCATTCAGATTTCAACAGACCCACCAGAGAGTTTTCAGGTGGCTGGCGCATGCGCATAGAACTTGCCAAGCTCTTGTTGCGGCATCCTGACGTGCTGTTGCTCGACGAGCCTACCAATCACCTGGATATCGAGAGCATCGAGTGGCTGGAAAACTTCCTTGCCACCAAGGCGAATGCTGTGATGCTGGTGAGCCATGACAGGGCTTTCCTCAATAATGTCACCACTCGCACCATCGAGATATCTTGCCGTCATATCTATGATTATAAGGTCAAATACGACGAGTTTGTAACCCTCCGTCAGGAGCGTCGCGAACAACAGTTGCGTGCCTATCAGAATCAGCAGAAGATGATTCAAGACACCACCGATTTCATTGAACGCTTCAGGTACAAGGCTACGAAAGCCGTTCAGGTGCAGAGCCGTATCAAGATGCTGGAGAAGGTGGTACCCATTGAGGTGGATGAAGTGGACAACTCAACGCTGAAGTTGAAGTTTACGTGCTCCGACCGCAGTGGAAGTTACCCCGTCATCTGTGACGAGGTGGGCAAGGCCTTTGGACAGCATCAGGTGTTCGACCATGTGAATTTCACCATCAACAGAGGCGACAAGGTGGCTTTCGTGGGCAGGAATGGCGAGGGAAAGACAACGTTGGTGCGGTGTATCATGCAGCAAATCAATGATTATACGGGCAAGCTGACTTTAGGCCACAATATCAAGATTGGCTATTTTGCACAGAACCAGGCACAGTTGCTCGACGAAAACCTCACCGTATTCGAAACCATTGACAATGTGGCTACGGGCGATATGCGCCTCAAGGTACGCGACTTGCTGGGGGCTTTCATGTTTGGTGGTGAAGACATCGACAAGAAAGTGAAGGTGCTCAGCGGGGGTGAACGTACACGCTTGGCAATGATAAGGTTACTGCTTCAGCCTGTGAATTTCCTCATTCTCGATGAGCCTACCAACCACCTCGATATGCGCTCGAAGGATGTGCTCAAAGACGCTATCCGTCAGTTTGAAGGAACAGTGATTGTGGTGAGCCACGATCGTGATTTCCTCGATGGCTTGGTACAGAAAGTGTATGAGTTTGGTGGCGGAAAGGTGAAAGAACACCTGGGTGGCATTTACGACTTCCTGCGTGACAAGCACGAGCAGTTGATGCGACAAGGCACTGAAGTCAATGTGAGCGAACGAGGCATTGATGCATTGTTTGCGAATAAGGCGCAGAAGAAGGACGTGATGGGTGAAGAATCCCTAAAACAACCCAAAGCTGGCGCACTGAGCTATGCCGAACAGAAAGAGTATAACAAGAAACTGAAGAAAGCCGAACGCATGGTGGAAAACTGCGAGGTGACCATCAGCGAGACCGAGTCGGCTATCTCTATATTGGAAGCTCAGATGGCTACTCCTGAAGGGGCATCAGACATGAGTCTCTATGAGCGTCATCAAAAGCTCAAGCTAGCGTTGGACAAGGCGATGGAAGAATGGGAAGTTGCCTCAGAAGAATTGGATAAACTTAAACAACAATAATAAAGAAAATGAAAAAACTTATGACAATCGCAGCTTGCTGTCTGATGGCAGCATCATGCAACCAGCAACCAGAA
>JAEEGF010671545.1_pt1 | contig 15419 bp, 13 predicted proteins | sample 9134171 | NCBI WGS metagenome assembly JAEEGF01 (sample SAMN16246542, study PRJNA631951) | gut metagenome | biome: gut microbiome; feature: rumen; material: AP-attached | host: Bos | place: Iran: Karaj | collected 2018-10 | reverse complement strand
GGTTTTGAGATGATGGAATTTCCTGCGGATCTGTTCAGGATGAGAGACAGTTTCGAGAATGGAAAAAGAGTCGCGGAAAAGAGGCTGGCGATGATCCGGGACTGCGACATCCTGATCGCCGATACCAGGGATTTCCGCAGTTTTGTGGAGCCTTACAGTGAATCGGCTCTGGAGATGGGCATCGCCTACGGTTTTGACAAGAAGGTCTATGCCTACATGCCGGATGCCAGAGTCTGCCAGGAGAGGTATTCCGGACAGAGCCATCTCAGCGAGGATGGCAGGGTCGTCGATGAGAACGGGATCTCTTTTGAGCCGGGTCCTGTCAATCTGATGCTGGAATATGGGGGCATCGTGGTCGAAGGAAGCCTGGAGGATGCCCTGAAGAGGGCGAAGGAAGATCTTGAAGGAGGTGAAGCCTGATGTTCATCGATAAAGAGGGCAAAGTGAGAAGACCTGTGGTCTATCTGGCTGATTTCGAGATGTTCCTGCCGACTTGCGATGAGACGGTGAGATACTGGAAGGAAGTCTGCGACAAGTACGGTTTCATCGGCCTTTTTCCGGGCGAAGGCGATCCGGTCGAGCCGGGTGAGGATTTCTGGAAAAGGGTCTTCCTTCACGACTACGGACACATGCTGAACTGCGACATGTGCATCGCGCAGCTCGATGACTGGAGAGGCCATGAGCCTGATTCGGGGACTCTGTGGGAGCTGGGCTGGTTCATCGCCAAGGGCCTTCCAAGCTACGGTTTCTATGGCGGTCCTGAGCGCCTGATCGACAGGAAGATCGAAAGAAAAGAGGAAGACGGCGTGTCATACGACGATCAGGGCTATGCGCTGGAGGACAAGGACTTTGCGTTTGACAATATGCTGAGCCTGGTCAGGATCGGAAAGGATTTTGAGGAGGCCTGCCGGATCGCCAGAGCGGATTTCGATGCCCAGCTGATCGCGAACGGCTATGAAGCTTACAAGGTGGAGTGAATACGGTCTCATTCTACCTTTTTTACATTGAAAAGGGCGTCTATCAATTGTATAATGTGCTTGTCAGCAATAAAGTTCTTTTCTTTATTGCTTGAACATTTCAGATCCAATTTGGTTTGAAGCGTCTCTGGCGCTTTGAATAGAAAAGAAAAGGAGAGAAAAATGAAAAAATTATTGACTGTATTACTGGCAGCTTTAATGGTATTCGCATTAGTTGGCTGTGGTAAGAAGGAAGAAACTCCGGCTGAAACTCCAGCTGAGGATGACGGCATCACTAAGGTTGCAGTCCTTATCCCTCACAGAGGCGACCAGTCTTATTTCGACACCATCGCAGGTGCTGCTGATGAGATGAACGCTGCTGACAACAACATCACTGTTGATGTCTTCGAGTGCGACCCTTCCGGTGAAAAGGCTGAAGCAAACTGGATGAACTGGTTTGACAACGTCTGTGAAGATCACGCATATGACCTCGTCGTCTGCGGTAACGGTGACTATGAGGACTTCTTATACAAGGCTTGTGAGAAGTATCCTGATCAGCTGTTCTTCAACTATGACTATGACTTCGTTCCTGAATCAGGTATCCCTGCTAACTGCTACAGCACAAAGTGCAACACTGCTGAGTTAGGTTATCTGGTCGGTTCTTTATCTGCTGCCATCACCAAGACAGGTACTGTCGGTGTCGTCGTAGGTATGGATGCTCAGGCTATGAACCAGTTCATTTCCGGCTATTGCCAGGTTCTGACTGCTAACGATGTCAAGTATGTCATTTCTTATCCGGGCTCATTCTCTGATACAGCTTTAGGTAAGGAAGTTACTGATGCCATGATCGCCAAGGGCGCTGACGTTATCTGGCAGGTTGCCGGTGGCTTAGGCAATGGCGTTATCGATGCTTGCTCTGCTCATGATGATGTATGGTGCATCGGTGTCGACCAGGATCAGTACATGCAGTTCAAGGACACGAACCCTGACTGGGCTAACACGATCCTGACTTCTGCATTGAAGAACACAGGTGTTCCTCTCAAGGCTTTCATCGAGATGGTCGCTAATGGCAATTACGCTGACAAGCTCGGCAAGGCTGAGATGTGGGGTATCGCTACGAATGGTGTAGGCCTGGCTGAGAATGATTTCTACATGGCTAACACTGACGAAGCTACAAGAGCTAAACTGAGCGAAGTTCTGAACTCAGTCGTTAGCGGTGAAGTTAAAGTCATCGACTGTCTGACTGACTGGAATGCAGATGAATACGCTGCAAACTGGCCTGCTCTCAGAGATGGCAACCGTGTTGAGTAATCTTTAATCGATCGTTACTTGATAAAGTCATGCGCTGCTTTTTGCGGTGCATGACTTTTTCTAAATTTTAGGAGGGTCTTATGAGTGAGACGATATTGAAACTTGATAATGTTACTAAAGTCTATCCTAACGGAACTGTGGCTAACCGTGACATTAACATGGAATTCGAAAAGGGGGAGATCCACTCCATCGTAGGCGAGAACGGCGCCGGAAAGTCGACTCTGATGAAGGTCATTTTCGGCATCGAGAGGCCGTCAAGCGGCACTGTCACCTACAAGGGCGAGGAGACGAATTTCTCCAGTTCCATGGATGCCATCAAAGCAGGTATCGGTATGGTGCATCAGCACTTCATGCTGATCCCGTCCTTTTCGATCGTGGATAACATCATCCTGGGCGATGAGCCCAAGAAGAGCATCTTCATCGATAAGAAAGAAGCTGCCAGAAGATGTCAGGAACTGTCCGATAAGTATAATTTTGAACTCGATGTCAATGCCAAGGTTTCGACTTTGTCCGTTGCCAAGAGACAGAAGGTCGAGATATTGAAGACCTTATATCGTAATGCTGAACTGATCATCCTGGATGAGCCGACTTCAGTCCTGACGCCGCAGGAGACGGACAAGCTGTTCGATCAGCTGCGTTCGTTCAAGGAACAGGGACACACGATCCTTTTCATCTCCCACAAGCTGGAAGAGGTGAAGAAGATCTCGGACAAGATCTCTGTCATCCGCAACGGTGTCTCCAAGGGCACTTATCTCAACGAGGAACTGTCCATGCAGCAGCTGACCAATCTGATCATCGGCCGTGACCTGGATTCCGATATGAATGCGTACAAGACGCATGAGGATTTCCATGGCGACAAGGCTCTTGAGATCAGGGATCTCTACATGGAAAGGAACGGCAAACCGGTCCTCGATCACATGTCTTTCGCTGTCAAGAGCGGTGAGATCCTGGGCGTTGCCGGTGTCGAAGGCAACGGCCAGCAGGAGCTGGTCAGATGTATCACCGGCCTTGAGGAGACGGAATACACGGGCGATATCGAGATCTGCGGAAACAGGGTCAATGATCTGAAGATCAAGGGACGCAGGGATCTGGGCATGGCTTACATCCCGGAAGACAGGATGGGCGATGGCATAGCGGGTGCTTTGCCGATCTCCGACAACCTGATCTCCACTTACTATGACAGAGAAGACATCAATGGCAAGGTCTTCATGAACAACAAGGCGATCAGATCGACCGCTGAGAACCTGGTCGATACCTTCGCCGTCAAGACGAAGACGATCGACGCGAGCGTCAACTCCCTGTCGGGAGGCAATATCCAGAAGGTCGTCGTTGCCAGAGAGTACAACACCAATTCAAAGTTCATGATCGCCGAACAGCCGACGCATGGCATCGATATCGGTTCTGAGGAGTTCGTCCATCACAAGCTGATCGAGATGCGCAATGCCGGTGCAGGCATCCTGCTGGTCTCGGCCAACCTGAATGAGGTCATGGCTCTCTCAGACAGGATCATCGTCATGTTCGATGGTCAGATCTCCGGCTACTTCCCTGATGCGAGCAGAGTCAATGAATCAGAATTGGGTATGTACATGCTTGGCGCGAAACATCAGACGCCGGAAGAGATAGGAGGTGCTTTGAATGACTGAAAACAGAAACACAGGCAGTAAGTATTCAAAGAATTACAAATTGTCGATATCAAATCCGAAGATATTCGATGCGATCAAGATGGCGATCGCGATCCTGATCGCTCTGGCGATCACCTTCGTGATCCTGTGCCTGATCTCCAAGGATCCGGTCAACGCGATCAAGACGATCCTCTTTGGTCCTCTGACCAAGAAGAGATATATCGGCGCGGTCATCGAGAGCTTCATCTCGTTCGCCTTTGCCGGTCTGGCAGCAGGCGTCCTGTTCAAAGCCGGCGGCTTCAACCTGGGTGCTGAAGGTATCTTCATCATCACGGGTGCTGTCGTCGCCTGGATCGCTTCTTCGCCGGTCACGACGAGTCCGATCCTGCATCCGATCCTGTGCTATCTGGGTGCGATGCTTGTCGGCGGTACGCTGATGATCATCCCATCCTTCCTGAAAGCGAAATTCGGTACCAATGAAATGGTCGTTTCGCTGATGTCCAACTCCATCTATGCAGGTGTGACGGCTTATATCGTCAGGACCTTCATCGCGACGGCGCAGAGAGGTTCCGTTTCTTCCAAAGACTATCTGCCTACGGCAAGGATCGGCTATCTCTATGAGCCACTGAGGATCTCGGCCTGCTTCATCCTGCTGATGGCCGTCATGGTCATCCTCTATCTGGTCATGAACAAGACGAGACTTGGCTACCAGATGAGGATCACCGGCATCAACCCGAAGTTCGCGGAGTATTCCGGTGTTTCAGCCTTCAGGCTGTCCATCGTGACTGCGATCATAGCCGGTGTCCTGTGCGGCCTGGGTTCCACGACTCAGCTGCTGACACAGACCAGCTACTATACACCTGCCCAGTCTCTGGTCGGTATCGGTTTCTCGGGCATGTTATTGTCGATGCTTGGCAAGAACAATCCGTTCGGTATCGTCCTGGCAGCCTTCTTCATCAAGTATCTTGAACAGGGTGCAGCCATACTGTACTTCGTCGATGGCGCCGTTCCTTCCGAGATCGTTTCGATCGTCGAAGGTATCGTCATCATGCTGATATCCTCACAGTACTTCCTGAGAAGACTCAGAGAACGTCAGTTATTAAAGGAGGGCTTGGAAGAACATGCAGAATAGTATCTTTGCAACATTGTTTTCAATGAGATTTCTGGTCACGGCCATCCGTCTGGCCACTCCTATCGTCTTTGCGGCGATCGGCACATTCATCGCTGCTTCTTCCGGCATCGGCAATATCGCGATCGAGTCGATCATGACCTTTGCCGCTCTGGCCGGCGTTCTGGGTTCCTATCTGTCCGGAAGCGCCTGGGTGGGCGTTCTGACAGGCATCGCGATCGGTATCGTGACTGTCATGCTGATCGCGTTCTTCTCCATGAAGATGGGTGCGAATGCGATGCTGATCATGATCGCGCTGAATACCTTCGCGGATTCCGTGGCGATCTTCGTCATGTTCCTGATGACAGGTGAGAAAGGAACGACTGCTTCCCTGGTCACACCGATCCTGGGAACATGGGACATTCCGATCATCAAGGATATCCCGATCCTGGGCGAGGTGATCTCCGGCCAGTATACGCTGACTTATTTCTGCTGGCTGATCGTCATCCTGCTCTTCATCTTCATCTACAAGACTCCGACGGGCATGCGCATGAGAGCCTGCGGTCTGAATGCCGATGCAGCAAGGACGGCAGGTATCAACGTTGAAAGACTTCAGGTCCTTTCACTGATCCTTTCCGGTATCTTTGCGGCTCTCGGCGGCGTCTATCTGTCTTTGAACTATCTGAAGATCTTCTCAAGAGGAATGGTCTCCGGACAGGGCTGGATGGGTGTTGCGGCCAACGGTATCGCTGCCGGAAACTATTGGGTGCTGATCCTTTCCGCATTGATCTTCGCGATCTTCAGAGCGGTCTCGATCATCTTCTCTTCCAACTCAGCGATTCCGACAGACCTGGTCAATGCGATCCCTTACATCGCGGTCTTTACGATCCTGACAGTTGTTTCCATCGTCAACTACTACCGGGTCAAGCACGGCAAAGTTGAAGAACAGTAAATGTATAAAACGATCATTGATTGTGATCCGGGCCATGATGATATCATGGCCTTGCTTACGATTCTGGCTCATGAAGAGGCTTTTGATATCCTGGGCATCTGCACGGTAGCGGGCAACAACACGCTTGACAAAGTGACCCGCAACATCCTGCAGGTGGAAGAATATCTGGGTATCGATATCCCGGTCTACAGGGGAGCTGTAAAGCCTCTTGTCCTGGATGGCGTTCCTCAGCCAGGTGGTCATGGGGAGAGCGGCATGGACGGGCCTGTCCTGCCTCAGCCGCTGAAGAAGGCTAAAACGATGCCAGCTCTGGACTTTTATCGGGAAGTTCTCGACAGGGAGGAGGATGTCACGATCATCGCCCTGGCTCCTTTGACCAATATCGCCATGCTGCTGGAAAAATATCCGGAAAAGAAAGAAAAGATCTCACAGATCGTGCTGATGGGCGGCGCCATGGGTCTGGGCAATATCAACAGGTACGCCGAATTCAACATCTGGCATGATCCGCATGCTGCGAAGATCGTCTTTGATTCAGGCGTTCCGATCGTCATGGCGCCTCTGGAGGTCTGCTACGCCGGGGGCATCCTGGTGAAGGAGACAGAAAGATTCAGGAAAGGGAAGAAGGTGTCGAAGCTGGTCGACGATCTCTTCAGCTTCTACCTGCGCTATGCGATAGACAGGGGCTGGGACAGGACGGCGATCTTCGATCTGATCCCTGTTATCTGGCTGCTGGATGCGCAGATCTTCCAGTATAAAAAAGGCAGGGTCGATATCGTCCTGGAAGGCGAAGAGACCCAGGGACAGACGATCCTCAAGGAAGGGGAAGGCAGTCACATCGTTTTGCTCGATGCGGACCGGGACAGCTGCATGCGGATCTTCTTCGATGCGATCGATCGGCTGGATGAGAGATACTCATGATACGAAAAGCGGTAACAGAAGACCTTTCGCGGATCGGCGAGATCCTGGTCTTTGTGAAAAGGATCAGATTCCGTCCCATCTTTCAGGATGATGACTTCTCTTTCAACGAACTGCAGGTCCTGAAGGTCGCGAAAGAATATGAGCAGTATCTTCCAAGGATATGGGTCTATGATGACGGCATCGTCAAAGGGCTCATCCACATAGAAGGCGATGAAGTGAAGGAACTCTATGTCGATCACTTCTTTCAGGATCAGGGCATCGGTTCAAAGCTTCTTGAATATGCGATCAAAGAATTCAATGTGAAGTTCCTCTGGGCTCTGGAAAAGAATCCGGAGGCGATCCGTTTCTATGAGCGTCATGGGTTCAGACTGAACGGTCAGAGAAGATTTGAAGAGGGCACACCGGAGTATCTGGTGATGCTGGTGAGAGATTGAAAAGTCCATTGTGTCAATGGACTTTTTTCTTGTCGATGATGTATCGGAAGTACATGAGGATGAAGGAGAGGACGGCGGAGAGGATCGCGAACCAGACGAACATGTCGCGATAGCCGATCCTTTCGACCAGCTGGCCTCCCAGCATCGGTCCGAAGGCATTTCCTATATGCATGCCGATCAGGACCGTGGAGGCGGCGACGCCGGAGCGGGAAGGATCCATCTTCTTGATGACTTCCGTCTGCAGGGATGGTGTTCCTGTGCCCTGGCCGATGGCTTTGAAGACGCTTGCCAGCATCATCACCAGCAGTGTCTTGCCGATACCGATCAGGAAGACGCCCATGGATGCGGCGATGATGGCCGGTATCATGACGTGGTAGATGCCTTTGCGGTCGTGCAGGGATCCCATCAGCGGTCTGAATACGACCATGGCGATCGAGTAGACCGTGAAGAAGAGACCGATGTTGGCGATGCCTCTTTCGTCGCCGATGATGGCCAGGAAGGTCGTGACCCAGGCGTTGCCGACGGACAGGAGGGCGGCGATCAGAGAGTAGTCTGTGTATTCAAAGGCGAAGATATCGGAAAGGGATACCTTTTTCTTTTCCGTTTTGACCGGATTGCCTTCATATGGCAGAAGCGTGACGATGAGCAAGGCCATGAAGGCGCAGAAGGCGGCACCGGCGAAGGTGAGATGATAGCCGGACAGTTCCACCAGTTTGAGTCCCAGGCCCGGTCCGATGGCCTGAGCCAGGATGTTGGCCAAAGCGGCATAGCCCATGCCTTCCGCCAGTTTCTCTTTCGGGATGAAGTGGGTGGAAAAGACCGTTCCGGTCACGGAGTTGATGGAGAAGGAGAAGCCGACCAGCAGTCTCATGGCGATCAGCATCGGGATGTTGGTGGCCAGGATGTGGCCCAGGAAGATGATGACGTAGAAGATCGTCGAGTACTGTATGATCCTCTTGTGGTTGAAGCTGTCGGTGATGAGGCCGGCAAAAGGACAGACGATCAGTCCGGACAGCGACATGAGTCCGGATATCGTCGATGCCAGGGCGATGTCGTCTTTGATCGTCAGGGCGTATTTGGTGATGAGCGGGTAGGTCATGTAGGCGGCGGTGCCGGAAAACAGCGACATCGCAAATACCATCAGAAATCCCTTTGTCCAGATGCTTCGTTTCTCTTTCATCGTTCCGACCTCTAATAAAAAACCTGATCTATTTCAAATATATCAGGTCGTTTCATTCTTGTGATTCAAAAAAGTATCGGCTTCTTTTGAACTTATCCATTCAGATCTTCGAAGGTGTCGGCGAAGTCGCGGATCCAGTCCCTGTTGAGCGGATAGAAGCGCTTGTAGAGTTCGTAGATCTTCATGTATCTGCTGTGTGCCTCCGGATCGGGGCAGTAGGATCTTTGATATCTGACCATCCTGTCGACGGCGGTCGGAAGGTCCGGATAGAGCTTCAGCATGACTGCGCAGCAGATCGCGCAGCCGAGGTTTGGCGCGTTGAGGTCTTCCGGGACGTTGATGATGATGTTGGATACATCGGCGTGTATCTGCATCCAGAGCGGACTTCTGGCGCTGCCGCCGGCCATGTTCATCTCTTTCACGTCGACGCCGTATTCCCTGAAGGTATCCAGTATCCTTTCTGTTCCGAAGGCGACGCCTTCGAGGATCGCCCTGTACATGTCGATGCCGCTGTGGGCAAGGGTCAACCCGTAGAACATGCCTTTGGCTTTTCCATCCTGATAGGGGTGTTTGTTTCCCTGGAAGTAGTCCAGCAGCAGAAGGCCGTTGGAGCCGATCGGGACTTCTTTTGCCAGATCGTCGAGCTCCTTGTAGGATCTTTCCGGATAGAACTCTTTCCTGAACCAGGAGAGGATGGATCCGGATGCGCTTTGCGCGACATAGTCGGTATAGAAGCCTTCGATCAGGTTGTCAGGCCCGTTGTTGGAACCGTGGGGATTGAGCAGAGGCTTTTCGTTGAGGGCCATGGCCAGGTTGGAGGAGCCGGTGATCATGCCGATCCTGCCTTGCCTGTTGACACCGATGCCGAGCAGTCCGATCGAGGAGTCGATGCCGCCCTGGGCGATCAGAGTCCCTTCGCGAAGGCCAAGATGAAGAGCCGCTTCCTTGGACAGGCAACCGATGAGATCGCCCGGCCTGTAGACTTCCCTGCCCGGGAACCTGTCCAGGGCGTCGGCGATGTCCAGTGCCTCATAGATCTTCTTTGAGAATCCCGACTTGACCGAGTAGGCCCAGTTGCAGGCGGTGTTGATGTTCATGCACCATTTTCCTGTCAGTCTGTAGGTCAGCCAGTCCTGGTATTCGCAGAAGACTTCCGCTTCATCGTAGATCTCTCTTTCGTTTCTTTTCAGCCAGGCCAGTTTGGGCGGCATCCACTCGGGTGAATAGAATTCGCCGGTCTTTGTGAAAAGCTCTTCCGCTTCTTTGTTGGCTCTGACGTCCATCCAGATGATGCAGGGTCTTAGTGGCGTCCCGTCTTTCTTGCATACGACGACGGATGTCGAAGTGGTGTCGCAGGCGATGGCTGAGATCTGTTCAGGCGAAAGGTCCGCTTTCCTGAGCGCTTCTCTGACAGCTGCCGCGGCTGCCGACCACCAGTCTTCCGGCTGCTGTTGCGCATAGCCGGGTCTGGGGAACGAGGTCTCATAGGGGACAGAGGAAAAAGCCAGACAATTGCCGGAAGGATCGTAGATCCCGACCCGCATGCCGCCGGTGCCGCCGTCTATTCCCATGAGAAACGGATGATCTTTATGGTCTGCCATAAAATGATTCTAACATATGAAAACGGGCTTTGTTAATAGAGGGGATAGGGTATAATTGAGTTAAGTCTATCATTGAAAAAAAGGTGATCATTATGGAACTTTTAGAACTGAAAAAGAAACTGAAAGAGTATATGGCGATTCCGCGCGTGAGCGGCTATGAGAGTCAGATGGCTTATGCTTTGAAGAGGGATCTGCTCAGGTATACGGATGATGTGCGGATCGACAAGGTCGGTAACTGCATCGCGGTCTTTGAGGGTTCAAAGAAGGATGCGCCTGTCCTGATGGTCTTTGCCCATATGGATACGATCGGTTTCGTGATCAAAAGGATCGATGCGGATGGCTTCATCTATGTCGACCGTGTCGGCGGTGTTCCGGAGAAGGTCGTGGCGGGCACGGCGGTCCGGGTCGGAAGCGAAGACGGGAACTGGTATCCGGGCATCTTCGGGACCAGGGCCTATCACATCATGTCGAATGAGGAGAAGGCCAAAGCCGATACGCTGAACGATCTTTTCATCGATGTCGGTGCAAAGAGCGATCAGGATCTTTTCGATCTGGGGATACAGGTCGGCTGTCCTGTCGCCTATGGAGAGGCATATCACGAGCTGCTCAATGACCGCATCTCGGGTTCCTATATCGATGCCGCCGCCGGTCTGTGCAATCTGATCCAGATCGCAGGATACCTGAAGGATCATCGGCCGAAGGTGACGGTGTGTCTGGTGGGGACGGTCTGGGAGGAGTTCTCAGCCAGAGGCGCGATGCTGGCGAACAGGAGCGTGAAATGCGATATGGCGATCTCCATCCTGGGTCCCGGCGCTGCCGATACCCCTGATCAGAGAGGAAAGGTCTCCAATGTGAAGATGAATCATGGCGTCGGCATCACGATGTTCAATTTCCATGGAAAAGGGACTCTGAACGGAAACATCATTCACAAGGGCATGTTTGAACTGCTGAAGAAGTCGGCTGAGGAAAGCGGGATTCAGATACAGCGTCAGGCTGCCAGAGGCGCCTTGTCTGATACGGCTTATCTGGCGCTGGAGAATGACGGTGTTCCTTGTGTCGACATGGGCACGCCGGATCGCTATTCCCATTCGACACTGGAGCTGATCGACGTAAAGGATCTCAAAGAGACCGGCGAACTGCTCTGTCATTTCATAGACAGACTGGATGATGATATTAAACTGGATCGTTATTGAAGATCAGATGTGATCTTTGACGTATTCGGCGATATATTCCGCACCATTGCTTATCTTGTGCCTGACGATCGTGTCCAGGCACACTTTTAATTTCGGCGTGTAGATGAAGTCGAAGAGCCTGCCGTAGATCAGATCGGGATCTTCACATTTGAAACCGTAGCCGTTGTCGGTGATGAACTGGTAGTTCTTGTTTTCCTGGCCTTTGATGTGGCCGGTGATGACGACAGCGGTATCGGAGCGGACAGCTTCGGAGATGACGTTCGGTCCGGCTTTGGTCAGGATGATGTGGGCATTGGTCAGGAATTCGTTCATGTTGTCGACGAAAGAATAGATGTCAACATCTTCGGGGATCTCCCCGTTTTCTTTCATCTTCGTGAGCGTTTCATAGAGCCGTTTATCCAGACCGCAGATGAACTTGATGGACACCTTTTCCAGACGCGAGACTTCTTTCAGGAAGCGGATATTCTTCTCAAGATTGGTCGAGGTATTGACCATCAGGATGTGGACGCGGTTGTTGATCTGTTTGGCTTTGTCTCTGACGACGATGTCGTCGCGGACCGGGAAGCCGGAAGTCAGTACCCGGTCTTCCGGGAAGCCGCTGTTCAGATAATCCTGTCTGACCGTTTCAGTCGGGACGAAACTCATATCGGCATCCGGATCTTTCCAGACGTTGGGCGGTTCGACCAGGTCGATGACGCCGACATAAAAAGGGATATCGATCCTGTTTCTGGCAAGCAGGCGGGATATGGCTTTCGTGAACATGCATTGTACGGATATGATGAGGTCAGGCTGATATTCCCTGATCTCTTTCAGCATCGCATCTTTGATCCTGAGATACATGGACAGATGGACGAGATCGGGAAAGGCCTGAGAAAATCTTTCACAGATGTAGTAGATCAGCGGAGCCCTGGTGGTCAGCGTGATGTAGGAGTTTTCCATCAGATCGCCCATGAAGCCCATGAGCGGGAAGACATCCAGCTGCTTGCATGCATAGCCAAAGTCCGTCAGTTTCTTTTCGATCGCATTGGCGGACGACTTGTGTCCGGAACCGGTCTTGATCGAGGTCAGAATAAGCACCTTTTTCATGTTTCCTATTATACCCGAGGCCTTATGAATGTTCTACTTCTTTCTTCTTAATTCGGGATTAAGAAAGGCCTACTTGTTGAGGTAGGCCAGGTATTCTTCTTTGGTCAGGGCAGGTGTGAAGGCATCTTTGATCTTCTGCACATATTCCGGATGTTTCAGCAGATAGAGGACGCTTTCGCAGACGACATCCGCCGGTTCGTAGTAGGCGCGTCTTTTATCCGAGATGCAAAGGTCTCTGCCGTGGCAGTTGCCTGAGAAGCCGGAGTAGCCGAACTGGATGGCCGGTTTGAACAGGGACAGGTCACCCATGTCGCCGGCTGCCATGGAGATCTCGTTCTCGTGGATCTCTTCCGGCTTGCAGTATTTCAGCATGTATCTTCTGACGACATCGCTGATCATGTGATCCTGTCTCATCGGCAGATAGCCCGGTGTTGACTTAATGGTCGCAGATGCGCCGATGGCTTTGGCGCAGTGTTTCGCGGCATTGTCGACTTTGGCTGCCGTCTGTTTGAGGGCTTCCTCACTGGTCGCCCTGACGTAGCATTCGTAGACGGTCTTTTCCGGGATGGAGTTGACAGTCTGTCCGCCAGTCGAGAGGATGCCGTGCAGACGGATGTAGTCTTCTTCTTTAAAGGTCTCCCTGAGCATGTTGATGGCGTTGTCGAAGAGGACGAAGGCGTTGAGCGCGTTGATGCCTTTATCCGGTGCCATGGCTGCGTGCGTGGCTTTGCCTTTGAAGGTGATCTCTTTGTAGATGAAGCCGGCAAGCGAGGAGTTGAGCGAGAAGTGGTATGGTCCTTCGCCCATCGTGTGCAGGTGGATGAAGAGGTCTTCTTCGTCGAACTGTCCCGCTGTCAGCATGTTGACCTTGCCGCCGATGTACCTGATCTCGCCTTTCTTGATCAGCTCTTTTCTGAATGCCGTGTCCGTGAATTCTTCAGCCGGAGTGAAGTAGAGGGTGACGGTGCCGTTTCTGATGAGATCCTTCAGATGGACCAGGGCATAGGCCATGATGGCGCATTGGGTGGAGTGGCCGCAGCTGTGGGCGGCGTTGTCTTCCTTGCTGGCAAAAGGATGGCCCAGTGTCGGGATGGCATCGAGTTCGGCGATCAGGCCGATCCTCGGTCCGCCGGAGCCGATGGAGACTTTGAAGGCGGTGCGGAAGCCCAGTTCTTCCACTTCCAGTCCGTTGGCTTTGAAGTAATCCGTCAGGATCTTCTTGTTGATGAATTCCTTGTATCCCAGCTGCGGGTGGGCGAAAAGCTCGTCACCGAGTTCGTACAGCTGTCCGATGTCTTGATCCAATGTCTTTTTCATATCTTTCACCTTTGCTTCCATGATACCATCAAAAGTCCCGGACGATGGCGGAAGAGAAGGATCATCGTTATTTTCGGTAAAAAAGAAGCGCAAGGCGGACTGCCGTCTTTTGCAGCTGAAGTGCAGTTGTTATAATGGAAGAGTATATGACAGGAGAATCTGATAATGAAATATGAATTTGATGAGATCATCGATCGAAAGCACGACAGGTATTCTTTCTCATTCAAGTGGCAGAGTCCGGCTTATATCCTGAATCAGCTGGGGATCACGAAGATGCGGGATGATACGATCTGTCTGGAGACGGCGGACATGGATTTCCGCGTGGCTCCGGAGATCATCGAGGATCTTCACAAGCTGACGGATCACGGGATCTTCGGCTATTCGCGCATCCCTGAAACGTACAGGGAAGCGGTCTGCGGCTGGTATGAGAGAAGACAGGGCTGGAAGTTCGCGCCTGAAGATATCGTCTATCTTCCGGGTACCCATCATGCGGTCGAGCAGTGCGTCAAACTGTACACCAAGCCGGGAGAGGGCGTCATCGTTCTGACGCCGTGCTACGGCTATCATTCCGATGTCGAGCCCAATGGCAGGAAATATGTCAGCGTCGAACTGATCAACGACGGAAACGACATCTTCTCCGTGGACTACGAAGCGCTGGAAAAGGCTTGCGCGGTCAGGGAGAACACCATGATCATCATGTGTCATCCGCACAATCCGACGGGCAAGGTCTTCACGCATGAAGAGCTCGTGAAGATCGCAGAGATCTGCCGGAAGAACGGCGTGCTCATCGTGAGCGATGAGGTCCATTCCGACATCCTGCGCAAGGGCCAGGATTTCGAGCCGATGATGAAGGCCTGCGGAAGCGAGAAGCTGATCGCCCTCACGGCCGTCAACAAGACTTTCAACCTGGCCGGTCTGGCGATGACCAATGTGATCATCTCCGATCCGGATCTCAAGATGGCGGCAGGTGGCCTCTATTCGATGCCGACGCCGTTTGGCATCCAGGCGGTCATATCCGCTTACACCAGAGGCGATGCGTGGGTCGATGCCTTGAACGAGTATCTCGATGAGAACATCCGGGTCTGCATCGGCTTCATCCATGAGAAGCTGCCAAAGGCACTCGTCGCTTATCCGCAGGGCGGTTATTCGATCAACATCGATTTCTCGGCTTACGGTCTGAGTGATGAGGAGGTCGTCGACAGGATCTACGGCAAAGCCGGTGTCGTTCTCAACTCGGGTCTCTTCTTCGATGACAGAAGAGGCAAGCAGGTCCACAGAGCCTGTCTGTCTTCGCCAAGGGCGATGTGCCTGGAGGCCCTTGAAAGGATCGCCGGGGAATTCGAAGGTCTATAGGAAATCAACAGTTTCACAAGGAGGTATCTTGTTATGACAAAAAAGATCCTTAAACTGATCACTGTCTTGTTGTTATTCTTATCCGTTTTCGCCAGGGGAAGGGATGTCTACGCGGACGATGACTTCTATGTCACCGTTGAGCCGGAAGACTGCGAAGTCAATTATCCGGATCCCCTGACTTTCCATGTGGAGGTCAACCGTCCTGAGGATGTCGCATCTTACCAGTGGTATTATTCTGACGGCTGGACCCTCTTTGAACTGGAGGGCGAGTCGGCAAAGACCGACACCCTGATCATTCCGGCATGGGAATACAATCCGAATCCGAACTATGTCAGCTGTGTGATCACGGACAAGAACGGAAACAAGGCGTTCACCGAGGATGCGGAGA
>JAEEGF010224296.1_pt1 | contig 15421 bp, 10 predicted proteins | sample 9134171 | NCBI WGS metagenome assembly JAEEGF01 (sample SAMN16246542, study PRJNA631951) | gut metagenome | biome: gut microbiome; feature: rumen; material: AP-attached | host: Bos | place: Iran: Karaj | collected 2018-10 | reverse complement strand
GTGTATCTGTAGGTATCGGAGTGGGTGTATCCGTAGCCGCGGGAACAGGCGTATCTGTAGCCGCAGGCTTTGAAGGTGCGGGCGTGTTATCGGCAACCGCGGTCGTGGGTGTGGGAGTCGTTGCGGGGTCGGTAGGCTTCTTGCCGCAGCTTCTGAGTGATACGGCAAGCGCGAGCACAACGAGCGCGATGACGCAACCGAGCCACAAAGCATGGCTCTTTAGGATCTTTGAAGCGAGTTTCTGGTTTACAAGAAGCAGTGTGATCGCAAGAACAAGCGGGAAAATGATCGCAAGTCCGAGACCAATGAAAAGATTGTTCTTTGCAAAGCTTGTAACTATACCCACAGTTACGGGCGAGAACATGCTTCCGAGGTCTTTTGCCGCGATAAGGAGCGCAAACATCGCCGCTCCGCCCACAGGTATCTTTGCATTTGAGAGCGTGAACACGCCGGGCATGAGGATGCCTGCGGTGAAGCCCACAAGCGCGCAGCCGATGATCGCCACAACGGCATTACCCGAAACTATGGTGAGAAGATATGAAAAAGCACAGAGAAGTCCGCTGTATACCATAAATCTCTGGAGCTTTACCCTTTTTGAATTCAATGCATAGAGAAGTCTTGCGGCGCCCATGCATGCCGCAAACAGGCAAGGTCCGAAGATGTCACCGACAACCTTGGAGAGCTTTAACGAATGTCCCGCAAATGTGGAAGCCCACTGGCTCATGCCTGTTTCAGAAGCGCCTGCGCAGAACATAAGTACAAAGAGCACCCAGAAAGCGGAACTTCCGAAAAGATCACCGAAGCCCAGATCGTCTTTGTTTTCAACGGGCTTTACAACGGGAACGAATACAAAATAGAGGAGGTTAAGCGCGGGAAGCACCGACCACATGGCAGCGACAACGCGCCATTTTTCTACGGAGAGCATCACAAAAAGGATCGCGCTCACAATGACCGCAAACACCTGTCCCCAGCAATAGAACGAACGAAGGAGCGAAAGTGAAATGCCTTCGTCTTCGGTGGGTGTGGCTTCGGTCATCTGCCCGACTGAAGCCTCGATGAAACCTCCACCTATCGCAAGGAGCACAGTTCCGAGGATGATCCCTCCGAAAGGATTGTGCGCAGCATCGGTAAAGACCGCAAAACTTAAAAATCCGATGCATGCAAGAATGTGTCCGAGGAGTATCGGGATGCGGAATCCCGCTTTCTTTACCACGAAATGACACAGCATAACGGCCGCTACCTGTACCAGGAAATTCAGGCCGATAAGGAATGTCATCCCGAGGAAGTTCAGATTGAACTCACTCCTGAACGTCAGGAACAACAGCGGAGCAAATGTGTTGACTATCGCATAGATCACATAGGCAAGCCCGCTCGCCGCAAAAGTGTGTTTAAAGTCAAGTTTTGATTTTTCCATAATGAGATCCCCATTCGATTACTATCTTATTCCCGCCCAATCGAGATATTTCAAGATTCCGTTTGTGATTCCTTCCGCCACCTGATCCTGATACTCTTCGGTGATGAGTTTTTCAAAGACCCCGTCGGCAGAAAGGAATTCGCACTCCACAAGACATGTGGGATGTGTGCACTTCGGTATCGCAAGTCCGTTTCCTTCCACCGAGTCATTTTTTGCATATCGGTTTTTGGAATCCGGAAGTTTTAAAAGTTCCTCAAGTATGAGATTTGCAAGTTTTCCGCTGTTAACGTTGTAGTCGCTGTTGTACCAGATCTCGGTCCCGTGAGTGCTGTGGTCGTCCTTTGTGGGAGCCGAATTCAGGTGGATGCTGACAAACGCGTCGATGTCGCTCTGTGATGCATATTTCATCCTGTTTGAAGGTGTGTCGAAATATGTGTCAATCTCACGTGTCATGAGCACCGTGACACCGCTTGCCTGTAATTTTTCCCTGACCTTAAGTCCGATGGCGAGCACTATGTCACATTCCCAGACCTTGTTGCCGTTACCGTCACGTTTTTCGTGGTAGACAGCCTTGCCGTCTTCGTTTATGGTCTTTTCCCAATATGCGCACCCTCCGTCACTTCCTCCGTGTCCGGGATCGAGCATTACCGTAGGTCCTCTGTCGGGATCGGGAGTGACAGTCGCCACTGCTGAAGCGGTGGGCTCTGCAGTCGGTGCCGCTGTCGGCTCTTTGGTCGGCTCATTTGTCGGAACAGGTGTGTCCGTGGCTTTGGGCACCGGTGTGTCTGTAGCCTTCGGCGTCGGAGTATCCGTAGCCTTTGCAGGTTCAGTCACCTTTTTATCGGGATCCGGAGTCACCTTCTGTGCCGCTGCGGTCGCCTGCGCGGCCCTTGTGAGCTCGGCGACTTCCTTCGCCTTTATCTGTGCCGCTTCATTTTTCATCTTTACCACGGTAACCACGAGCAAGATGACCGATATCACAGCAAGTACACCCAGAAGAGAGATCAGGGAGATCAGAACTGTCTTCCGTTTCTTCTCCTGCTTCTCGTGCTGTGTCGGTATGTCATTGGGCAATTTCATATATTCCTCCGTCAGGGCTTGCTTTGTCAGATCTTGACCTTTTCAGGTCTGAACCCCTCAAAAATAAATATCTTAAAATATTTCGAGGATCTTTTCAAGGATTCCTCGCTCTTTATGGTCCATGCCACAGGCAGGGCACCGAATGCTTTGGTACAAAGCACGAAGCTCAGGTTCCGCGGCGCTTTGCATGAATATGAGATGAAATCCGGGCGCGCGAGCACATTCGTCAAAAGAAAGTGCACGAGCCACATGTCGGGCCGCTCTATCTCGCCTTCCTTCCAGAAATTGGCGGCAAGCTGTCCTCTCATGATCTCAGGTCTGTTTTTCCTGAACCACTGCACCGCAAAAGGATGGAACGACTCGATGCAATACTGTCCTTTATAGGTTTTGAGGAACTCGTTCGCAAGGACGCACACTCTTGTCGCCGAGTTCACCATCTTTATCTCAACGATGAGAGGCACCTTTCCGTCCACAAGCTCAAGCACCTCGGAAAAAAGCGGGATGCGTTCGTCAGTGTTTAGGAGCCTGAGCTTTGAAAGCTCATCGTATGTCATTGAATTTACGGGAGCATCAACGCCACAGACACGTTTCAGTGTGTTGTCATGGAAGACCACCACTTTTTCGTCTTTGGTGAGCTGCACGTCAAGCTCAATGCCATAGCCCGCTTCCACCGCTTTTTTAAATGCCGCGAGTGAGTTTTCCGGGGCCTCGGAATTGTTGTCGTGAAAACCTCTGTGTGCATACCAGTGCCCCAGAAAAGAATTCTGGAGCGCCTTTCTGCTCCTTCCCGGAAAAACCAGGAAAAAATAGATCACGGCAAGGATGAGAACGATCCATGCTATCACAGCAAGGACCGTCAGCACGCCGATCATTGCTTCGTTCATTCCTGTCCTTCTTTCGCCGTATCGTCGGAAGGCTTTTCAGCCTGCTCCGGCACCGCATAAGTGCCGATCTTGTCCGCCATTATGGCATATAATTCTTTTGCGTATTCGCTTTCATACGGCGTCATGTCAAAATCAAGAAGGCGCGTATAAAAAGCGTTGATCTTTTCTATATCCTCGGCTCCGATGAGATCACCCTCTTTTATGGGATCTATCGTTTCCGAGCAGAGAGCGAGAAAATCGCTGTAAAGCTGAAGCACCGGGATATAGTCCACGGGATCGTTCCTGTCGGCAAGAAGGAGCTGACTTTGGAGGTCGGCATTCTTGTCCTGCAGGATGCTGATCCTGCTCTGAAGTGAAGAGATCTCCGCATTTGTCGAACTCACGTCCGCGCCTATCTGCCTCTCGCGTTCGGCATACTTTGTCTCATAGTCGGAACGGATGTTCGGCACCGCAAGGACATAAACCACAACGATGCCTATCGCGATACCTATGAAAAAGGTCACGAGAGACAGGATGTTCGGCTTGTCCTCGGTGTAGATCTTTTCTTTTCCCGAAAAGGGTGAAGGTCCGACATCGTCGGAAATACTGTCGGGGTTCGGCTTCACGCCTCCCGGAGTATCAAGCGTCAGCCTGATCTCGTTTATGTATCTTCTCGCCGTGATGTTCCCGACGTCGATCTTCAGCACCTTTTTAAGAAGCTTCTTTGCTCTCTCATACTCGCAGTTTTTGATGTAGAGAAGCGAGAGCAAGAGGTATGCCTTGATATAGTGGTCGTTCAGCGCGATCACCTTTTTAAGCTGGATCATGGCCATGTCTTCGTTGCCGTTCCGGGCAAGATCCAGCGCGATATTGAATTTTTTGGTCGCGGAGTTTAGATTTCCGAACTCCGTGGAATCAGCCCGCACAAGGTTGATGAGACGTTCCGCCTCATTGTCCTCTTCCTTTGTGTTCTGGCTTATGACCCACTGGCAGATCGCTGCCGTGCTCTCACCCATCTCATAATAGACAAGCCCGAGAAGATTTCTCGCGTCGATGTTCTCTTTGTTGAACTCGAGGCTCTTCTTGAGCCTGTCCGCAGCCCCCGTGAGATCCCTCACGCGCGCCATTTCCAGACCTTCGTTGTACAAACGATTTGATATCCGGCGAAGACGGTCGAGAGCGCTGATGTCGGCGCCGCATGATTCGCAGCGCCTCCTCCGCCCGACTATATAAGTCCCGCATTTCGGACATTTCATTGTCTGGTGGCTCCCTTCGGATTGTTAAGCTTTTCGATCACGTCCGAAAGATCGGTCGTATCGCTCCTGAAGATCGCATCCTCAGCGTCGTCGATCTCTACGCTCGGTGTGAACCTCTGCAGTTCTTCATCGTAATTGATCATATCTTTCCTCTACCTTGGCGAGCATGCTCCTGTAGTTTTCAAGCTTGCTCTTTTCCTCGTTGATCTTGGCTTCGGGCGCCTTGCCGGTAAAGTTCGGATTTGAGAGCATGCCCTCGCATCTCTTGATCTCACCCTGAAGGCGTACCTTTTCCTTGTCAAGACGCTGCAGTTCTTTTTCTATGTCCACAAGCTCCTCGAACGGGATATATACCACCGCGTCGGGAAGAGTTGCGGATACCGCGTTGTTTGAGATGCCGCTCCTGTCGGTCTGTATGATGACATTTGAAGCATATCCGAGCGAAGCAAAGAAATTCCTGCTCTTTTCGAATGTGTCCCTTACGTTCTCCTTTTCGGAAACCACAAAAACTTCCGCTTTGCGGCTCGGAGGAACGTTCATGGAAGTACGGAGATCCCTGATCTTCCTTACGGCTTCCTTTATCATCTCCACCGCTGCCGCTTCCGTCTCGAAGGACAGTTCGTCACGTGCCACAGGCCAGTCGGAGATCATGATGGATTCGTTCTCCTTAAGTGTTCCCTCTGCTTCCTTGAGCGTGCAGAAGATCTCTTCCGTAACAAAAGGCATGTAAGGATGAAGGAGCTTTAACGCATCTGTGAGAACATGGCGGAGCGTCCACATAGCGGCAATCTTTGAATCCTTGTTGTCGCCGTAAAGACGAGGCTTCACCATCTCTATGTACCAGTCGCAGAAATCGTCCCAGATGAAATCGTTCACCTTCTGAGCGGCAACGCCGAGCTCAAAGGCGTCGAGATTCTGAGTGATCTCTTTGATGCATGCGTTGAGCTTTGAAAGGATCCAGCGGTCGCTGTCCTCGAGCCTGTCAAAGCCGGGCTCAAAGGAAAGGTAATCTATTCCCGCATCCTCCATCTGCTGCATGTTCATCATGATGAATCGCGATGCGTTCCATACCTTGTTTGCAAAATTTCTGCTGGCTTCCACTCTCTCCCAGTAGAAACGCATGTCGTTTCCGGGCGCATTTCCCGTTACGAGCGTAAATCTGAGAGCGTCTGCGCCGTATTTGTCAATGATCTCAAGGGGATCGATGCCGTTTCCGAGTGATTTACTCATCTTTCGGCCCTGCGAATCCCTTACGAGACCATGGAAAAGCACAGTTTTGAACGGCTTTTCTCCCATGCAGTTGTAGCCGGAAAAGATCATCCTGATAACCCAGAAGAAGATGATGTCATAGCCGGTAACAAGCACGTCTGTGGGATAGAAATATTTGAGGTCCTCGGTCATTTCGGGCCATCCGAGAGTCGAGAAAGGCCAGAGCGCCGATGAGAACCATGTGTCAAGTGTATCGGGATCCTGTTCGATGTTCGTGCTTCCGCACTTAGGGCACTTGCAGGGCTTGTTCTCGGTCTTTGCCACCGTAATTTCGCCGCAGTTACCGCAGTAATATGCCGGGATCCTGTGACCCCACCAGAGTTGACGCGAAATGCACCAGTCCTTGATGTTGTCGGTCCAGTTGAAATATGTCTTTTCAAGCCTTTCGGGAATGAGCTTTATCTCGCCTTCCTTTACTGCTTTTACAGCGGGCTTGATGAGGTCGTCCATCTTTACGAACCACTGCTTCTTGATGAGCGGCTCAACGGTCGCCTTGCAGCGGTCATGTGTGCCGACATTGTGGGAATAGTCCTCGATGCGTACAAGAAGTCCCATCTCGTCAAGTTCTTTTACGATCTGCTTTCTTGCCTCATATCGGTCAAGGCCGCAGAACTTGCCGCCGTTCTCGTTGATCGTTGCGTCATCGTTCATTATGTTGATCTCGGGAAGGTTGTGGCGCTTGCCCACCTCAAAATCATTGGGGTCGTGAGCGGGCGTGATCTTTACGACGCCTGTTCCGAAATCCATCTCTACATAATTGTCCGCAATAACGGGGATCTGCCTCTCGACAAAGGGAAGGAATACCTTTTTGCCTACAATGTCTTTGTATCTCTCATCGTCGGGATTTACCGCAACAGCTGTATCTCCGAGCATCGTCTCGGGTCTTGTGGTCGCAAATTCAACGAATCTTGTCTTTGAAACGGAGCCGTCGTCCTCGATTAACGGATATTTGATATGCCAGAAATGTCCGGCCTGATCTTCGTATTCAACCTCGGCATCCGAGATGGATGTGTGGCACACAGGGCACCAGTTTACGATCCTTGAGCCTTTGTAGATAAGGCCGTCTTCGTACATCTTGCAGAAAACTTCCTCAACTGCCGCATTGCAGCCCTTGTCCATAGTAAAGCGTTCTCTGTCCCAGTCACACGAAGATCCGAGCTTTTTGAGCTGCTTTATGATCCTTCCGCCGTATTCGTCCTTCCACTCCCAGGCGCGCTTAAGGAAACCCTCACGTCCGAGGGAATGCTTGTCGATGCCCTCTTTCTTAAGAGTTTCTATGATCTTTACTTCCGTTGCTATGCTCGCGTGGTCGGTGCCGGGCTGCCAGAGGGCGTTGTAGCCCTGCATCCTCTTGTAGCGGATGAGGATGTCCTGCATGGTATTGTCAAGCGCATGTCCCATGTGAAGCTGTCCCGTGATGTTCGGCGGGGGGATCACGATGGTAAAAGGCTTTTTCTTCGGATCGGGCTCAGCGTGGAAGTATTTGTTGTCCTCCCACTTTTTGTAGAGCCTGGGTTCTATGTCTTTGGGGTCGTAGTTTTTTGCAAGTTCTTTGTTCATATTAAGCGGATCCTTTCAACCTGTTTTCACATAAAGATACATTTTATCACAATTATTGTTCGAGCGTCAACCTATACCTGTCCATAAACATCTTCGTTTCGTACTCATACTCCGGATGCTTTTCGACAAAGGTGCGTAGCTGCAGCATGGCCTGTTCCGCCTGCTTTGTGTTGTAGTCTATCGCCTTTCTGAGCTTTTGTCTTCTCACGTTCAGACGGTGGCGCACTTCAACCATCTCTTTGGGGTCGGTCAGGGCCTCGCACTGATATATCCAGATACCGCAGTCCTGCACTCCCGCCTTGGCGAGCCTGTGCTTCAGGTCGTCATTGTAAAACTCGATGAGCTGCTCCGCTTTTTTAAAGCGTTTTTCCTCTTCGAGGAGCCTTTTGTATTCCTTCCAGTTGTATTTAAGCTCCTTTAGGTCGAGCACATGATATTTCTCGTAGTTATAGTCAAGCATGTTCACGACGTTCACATACTTTATGTTCACTTTGTTGAGGAGATATATGGCGCGGTTCAGCTTTGCCGTGTTCTCCTTCAGTTCCTTTTCGATCCTTTTGTGGTTCACGACAAAATAAGCCGCCATCCCGCCGCCAAAGAGCACGATCAGCGCAAATACGAGGAGGACGAGCCCCTGCCTGTCTTCCATGCCCTCCATCCCGCGGACCAGGATGAGAAAAATAAGCGATATCCCGACAAACACGGTCGCGATGATCATGACCTTTCTGTAAAACTCATCGCGGTTCACGGCGTCGTTTATCTCGTAGTCGTAAGCGTCACGCTCGCCCTCGATCATCCTCTGGTCCGATTCTATCATCAGCTTGTAGGCTTCGCTGTCGGCAATGCGCTGTATCTCTTCATCCATATCGGCATCGCTCTCTTCGATCGCAAGGCGCTGTGCCATGGTGATCTTTGACGGAGTATGCGTCATTTTGAGTCTTTCTTTGTTGAGATTGATGATGCGCTCCGCGCTCTCGTTTATCTCCTGCCTCTCGTCCTCGGGGATCAGGTCGATGCGCTGGATGTCGGAAAGATAGCTTGTGACGACTTCATATTCCTTGCGTGATTCGAGAGTCTGTTTTTCCGCTGAAGTGATGACCTCACAGTTACTGGTTATGTATGATTCTCTGGTGGACCTGTCGGCAAGCGCGCTCTCCGAAAACGCCCTGACGGTGTTCTCCGTCCTGGCGTTTTTGGCTTTTCTCTTTTTAAATTTTAAAAAATCAAAGAAGCCCATATCCCCTCCGTTGCACCGCTATACCGGTGCAGCGCATCATTCATTGTATTTTCTGTACTGTTCCTTGAGTCTTCCGGTCATCTTGTTGATGATGGCGTAGAACTCGTTCACTTTGCCGCTCCGAAGGAGCTTTACCGCTTCCTCGAGTTCAAAGAGTTCGGGTTCGGCATCCGCCTCGAGCTCCGTGTGGAAAAAGGCGGTATTCAGCCACGTGGTGGTCTCTTCGCTTATGCCGTAGATATCGAGAGCCGACCTGTATTCCGCGTCATTTCCGGAAAACTTCAGCGCAAGCAGGTAGTCTCTCATGGATTCCTCGCGGTTGTTCCTTTCGTAAGCCTCCCTGAAACAGTCCGCCGCGGAAAGGAAGCCCTCGGTATGTAGCATTGCGACTCCCATGTTGTGATATATGTCTCCGAGCGTCTCGGTGGTGATCTTTAAGTTTTCGGCCTCTTTTGTGAGGTTGCGGTAGTTTATCACCGCGTTTTTGTAGTTCTCATGATCGAGATAGCTGTCAGCTTTGTTCCTTATCCTCACCCATTCTTCGCTGCGCTCTACCTTTGAGAGCTCGCTTATGAATTCTTCTATCTCGTCCTTTTCAAGATAGTCGTTTGAAGTGAAGCATACGCTGATGAGATCCTTCAGCGGCGCGTCGCGTTCGATAAGGTCGGTAAGGAGGCTTCCCGTCTCTTTTAACCCCAGTTCGTCTGAAATGTAGGCCGCAAGCTCCTTGTCATACAAAAAGTCCTCGCAGAGCTCCGGGTTTTTACGTATGCAAAAAACAAGCTCCTCCGCACTTCTTATGCTGAGCTTGGAATTTTTAAGCCAATATGGATTGGGGGAATAATTACCCTTTGTAAAGATCACCTTGCCCATATCCCAACAGTTCCTTGCATCTGTATTAAAGCTGTATCACCTGTTCCCACACTCTGAAGGTCGCAGGATAAATGTTTCCGAAGCCGATATCCCTGACCTTCAGCACAATGGTCAGTTTATCAAGAAAGAATACTTTGACTTCGAGCCGCTGTGTACGGTTGTCCCGCACGTGAAGATCGTCCGGCGTGAAGGTATATGTATTGCGGTTGCCGTTTCTCATGTCAAGCACGTGAAAAACCAGCTCGTTCGTCCCGTCAAGAATGACCTGGACTTCTTTTTTTGCGTTCTTTAACGGAGTCCCCGCGGGGATAAGCTCCACCGCGTCTATCAGCGAATCCTTGTAGCCCTCCATGGAAATGGAATGAAGCGTCTCCCCGTCAAATATGGTCTTTTCCTTGGGAGTCTCGTTCACCGCCATATAGCAGGCGCCGAGCGAATAAAGGTTTTGCCCGAAAAAGATCCTTATGTTTTCGGAAGCGTATTTCTTGAGGACATTTTTTATCTTTTCATTGTCCACGCTCTTTCCCGTGACAAGTAGTCTTGCGAGCGGGAGGTTTTTTGAGATCGCAGTGTTTACAATGTTTTCAAAAGCCTTTATCTGTTCGTCTTCTTTGCTGTCCTTCTCGCTGCTTGAAAGGTCGCTCTTGAACATCATGCTGAGGTCGTCGGACAGTATGTGGCTTGGAGCGCCGCTCCGGTTTTCATAGGGCACAAAGGAATAGATCATGGCCCCGAGCGCGTCAAAATCTATTGCCGCAGCCCGCCCTTTGCGGTCTTCCTCCTTCTGGTTCAGCATATAGCGCGCATAGGCGTTTGCGTGATTTATCACGGCATACTGGTCGGGCTTCAGCCCCAGCATCTCCATCGCGGTCTTCAGTCTTTTTTCGTCCGCATCGTTCATGCGGGTCCCCGTGACGCAGAGCCTTGCAATGGATGCGCCTCCGAAGTGTTTTTTCACCGCACCGAGGACTGCGCCCATGAAACCGGACAAAAGCTCCGTGGAATCATACTCCTCCATATTTACCGTAATCTTTTCACGTACGTTTCTGCCATAGAGCACGGAAACGCCGTTACAATGTTCGCGGATGGCATATTCTATGCCCTCGTGGCCGGCATAGAACTCACCGTTCCCGGGCACCACATAGAGCGGGATATGGCCGTCTTCCTCATCGGAGATCCCGGGCACGGCAAAGCTCTTTGCGCCGCGTTCTTCCTCGGCCCAAAGTCCAAGATACACACCCGTATCATAAAAATCCATTCCGATCATTAAAGATGCCATTTCCCCTCCGTACCTCTGTTGTTCCTTTACAAGCGTTTAAAATGTCTCTTCATCGCATATTCCGTGCGGTAGTACTGTTCGAGCAGATTTACCGCGGTCTTGTCGTCTCTCATCTCGACTGCGATAAGTATGTCGTTTATCTCGTCATATTTTGTGGTCCTGTCGTTCATGTCCTCGTCAAGGAACTTGAGCGAGCGGCTTTCGGTGATTTCTTCCTGCTCCCCGTCGTTTTCCGTGATGAAATACTGCAGTATCTCTCCGTGGAAGAGGATGAGCTCCTTGGTAAATATCCCGTATCCGACATCCGTCATCTGCTCCGCGACGATGTCGAGGTCTTCATTGTAGGTATAGTGTATGAACACCTGCTTTGCGGGATCGGTGCGGTATTCCACATACACTTTGTCGGTCATGGCCGCAGGTATGGGAATCTTATCCTTGAAATCCTTGAAAAAGGCATAAAACATCTTTTTCTGAAGGAAATGTCTGATGTGGGAATCGGCAAATTCTTTTTCCGCATCGGTCAGAGTGTCCCTGGTGCTGTAAAACTTGAGGAGCGCAAGTATCCCTATCTGGCTGTTCTCAAGGCTCGGATCCGACCTCAGGATCATAAAGAAATCGGAATTTGTGATCCTCTCTCTCACAAAGTATTTGTATGCCGTGTAAGAGATATAAGCCCTGATGAGCTTTCTGTTCCGGTTTTTGAAATAAAAACTGGAAAATACGGAATATGCGTTTTCTATGTAGCTCTCCGCAAAGAGCATCTGCGCGAGAAGGTTCTCTTCGAGCGTGAAGGTGTCAAGATTGGCTTCCTTTGCGGCATTCCATATCTCGTACATCTCAAGCGTGGTGCCGTTGAACCTGTCCGCAAGGAACTGGAGGAGCCTGTCGTCGATACGGCTGTTCCTGAACGCGTAATGCGCGGTGGATACGATCACTTCCTCGCTCGCGATCTTTTTTTCCATGCCGAAGATGCAGAGGCGCGAAAGGTATTTCGGATTTACGCCTTCCACCGAAAACAGCCCGATGGCCTCGATGACCTCATCGTACATGTTGCGGAGGATCATGAGCTCTATCGCATGCGAGCGCTGGGCTGCGTTCAGGCTTGTAAGTTCAAGCCCTTTGAGATAGCTCTCGAGGAGCTCTCCTTCGTAGTTTTCGTAATAATAGCAGGCAAGGCTGTAATCGCACTCGTTCGCTATCTCTTTTTTGATCGAAGGAACGCCCGATATCTGCTTCTGCATGGTGATATAGGCTTCCTCGTCAACATGATACTGCCTGCTCTTTGCCCACATGTAGAGAAGGAGTCTCGGATTTGCCGAATCCATGTCATAGCAGACTGCGAGCATGTCGATCATGTGCAGATATCTGGTGATCTCACCGCGGTCGGCACGGCTGAAGCGGTTTCCTCTCTCGTCCATGAAATAGCATTCCGAGGACTCTGTGTAAAGGAGGACGTCTGCGCGGCCATCCTTCAGATCGTAGATGGTCTCAAGGTCTTCTTCGTCGTTTACCACGACCACCTTTTTCATTTCTTCACTGTCTGCGGTCACCAGGCAGGTGAACAGAACGTCAGGAAGGGCATCCACAAGCGCGGGATCACTCTCGAGCAGTGTGCGGCTCACAACATCCGCATAGATGGTCGAAAGATGCGTGTTGATCTTTCGTTCCTTCAGCGAATTTACGGCAAGCTGCTCCATGTTTTTGAGATATGCCCTGTAGATCGCTTTGTTCTTCTCTTTGTTGCGTATCACGTAAGCATAGAGCATTTCGAGGCTTTCTTCGTCGAGCCCCGGAGTATAGCCGAAATAGAGAAGCGCCGGCTGGGGAATATCGTCACTCAGCTCTCCTCCCATGGTATAGATAAAATATTCATAGATCCCGTCGACATTCAGCTGTGCAGCCGTTGCCGTCCTGAAATATGAATGATATCTTTTGTCTCGTTTTTTGAGGGAGATGACCTTGCGGCAGATCATCTCAAGTGTCGCGTTGTCACCAAACCTTGCAAACAGCCCAATGAGCACGCGGAGCCTCAGTTCATCGTTCGGAGCGCTCTTTCTGCAGGCATAGGCGAACTGCTGAGCCACCTCGTCCGTGATCATGTCATATTTCAGCATGAAGGACACTATCCTGCACTCGTTGCCGTCGGCAGATGTGATATATTCGGGATGCGTCTTTACCAGTGCCGCCGCTTCGTAGGTGAGTACCGGGCTGTCGCAGCCTCTGCCGAACTGGGCAAGGATGCTCTCGTATCTGTATTCGGCACTCTCACCGAGTTTTCTGTCCATATAGAGAAGGATCCAGAAAAGCAGCGTATCCGAAGGATCTTCTTCATAAAAACGGCTTATCTGCTCGAGATTGCTGTCGTTTATCTCTCTGTTCCTTGCCCTGAGCGCCTCGATATACAAGAGCACAGGGTAAAACCTGGATCTTTTTCTCTGGTATTCCGTCCGCTTTAAAAGAGCGGATTCCACAAAGCCGTCATTTTTAAAGTGCCTTCCTCCCGCGGTGGCAAGATATGCACGGTAGAGTTCAAAGGCTTCTTTGAGTTCCTGAAGCTCGGCGCTGTGGGAATCCTTTGTCGTAAGTTCCTTGTCGATCAGGGTGAGCACCGACTCGGTAAGCTTTACGGATTCTGTGATAAATACGGTGTTTGATATCCTGTCAGTTCTGAAATCCAGATATCTCTGGACTATCTTTGCGCGGTATCCGTCGATATGCCGGCGGTTCATCCTTCCCGCGTCGTCATTGCTCCCGACATGGAGCGTAAAAGGCACAAGGACGGAGTGCCCCGAATTGAATATCCTGATGTTTCCGCGGTGTACTCCGGGGCCGGCTTTGGTCATGTCGGCCACCACGCGAAGTTCATATCTGCCGTTTATAAAGTCCTCATTTTCGATAACGGTGCTCTGCGGGACCAGAAAGGGTACATCTGAGGAAACGCAGAGTCTGAGCCATCCCCAGGTCCTTTTGGATATCTGGATCTTTTCCATGAGATTGTCGTTTCCGACTTCCAGATCGACCTCGGATGTTCCCACAAAAAAGCCGCACTCCGTTTTCTTTTTGCAGGCGCAGAGGAATTCCTCGAGCGCAGAGCCGGGATCGGTGCTCTTTTTGAGCACATCGTAAGGCACCTTGCAGCTCTTGTCTTTTTTTATGACAGCTTCGTAAAATTCTCTGGTCATGAAGAGCCGTACCGCTTCATTCCAGTCGGTCTGCGCGAGATTTGCAAACTGGAAAACGTTTCCTATGCGGCCCACATGGCTCATGCAGGTGGTTCCCGATACGGAGACCGATACGGGTATCTGTCTTTCGCCGCAGTCGCTCACGATATTGATGAGCGATTCTTTGCGCTGTCCCTGCTCCAGATAGGTCGCGTTTATCGTGTATACGATCTCGTTTCTGGTGCCGATGAATCTGTTGTTCTGAATGGTGATGTAGGGAGAAGTGCTGTAGATGACTCCCTTCATCGAAGTGCCCTTTGAGTTCGTTATGGTGAACTCTCCGGTCTTTATCTCGCCCTCACTTACGAACACATCAAGAACATCCTGCGAAACTATCATCTCAGGCTGTTCGTATTCAAATATTCCCTTTGAAAACCGTTCTATCTTCTCTTTCAAGGAAATGCGCTCCGTAAGTGTTTATTGGCTTTGTCAGCCGATGGGCACGAGGACGAAATCCTCTAAATCCGCATCATAATAATAGCAATCAAGACCATCTACAGAAATGAAGAATTCGCCTCTATTCCTCTTTTTACCATTTGATGTTTCAAACAAAGTGATAGTGTAGCAATCTTTGCCGTTTCTTTCGAACGATATCTCGTCTGAATACTCCGCTTCGTACTCAGAAGGATTTTTAGCCAGAAGTAAGTCATCCTTGTTCATGGTGCAGAGCAGATCATATGCCTGTTTTGCAGTGATACTCGCATTTACAGGAGGTTTTTCAGGATCCCCCGCAGATGCGCTGTCCTGAGGAAACTTGAGAAACTCCAAAAGTCGTTCACCATCATAATAACTCAGTTCTCCGTTCACTCCGTTAACAGCAACAAACAGCGGATAAACCTTAGTACTGCCTTTCTCCTGTATCGAAAAGAGGTAGTATTTAGTTCCATCTATCTTTAGGTTATCGTTCTGTAAAGAAGCTGAATACTGGTCCTTGCTTATTTTTTTCTCAAGTAGAGCGAGCGCTTCATTCTCGTTAATCAGAGTGAGTTCCTTGGTAGGTTCCGGAGTTGGTGTCGGCTCGGGAGTCAGCGTTGGAGCCTCTGTCGTTGGAGTTGCCGCTGTCGGTGCCGGCGTAGGTGTTTCCGTCGGAATCGCGGTGGGCGTGTCCTTTACGGCCGTGCCGGATGTCGGCGCAGGCGTGCCGGTGTTCAGCACCATAGTCGTAGGAGTGGGCGCGTCTGTGGGCGTTGCCCTGTTTTCCTTTTGAGCTCTCTGTATAAGATAAATAACAAGAAGAAGGATCAGTGCCGAAAGCACTACTATCGCAAATTTCAGTCCTTCCTGCTGATTTCCCTTCTTTTTGCCTTTTTTCTTGCGGGTTGCCATATATTTACCTCCGAATTTGCGTACTAAAAAAGATGTGTACGTG
>JAEEGF011471765.1_pt1 | contig 15422 bp, 13 predicted proteins | sample 9134171 | NCBI WGS metagenome assembly JAEEGF01 (sample SAMN16246542, study PRJNA631951) | gut metagenome | biome: gut microbiome; feature: rumen; material: AP-attached | host: Bos | place: Iran: Karaj | collected 2018-10 | reverse complement strand
ACCGTCGCTCTCGATATCACACTGACCGATGAGCTGCGTGCTGAGGGTATGGCTCGTACACTGGTGAACCGCATCCAGAATATGCGTAAGAAGAGTGGACTGGAAATCACCGACCACATCCGCGTGAGCATCGAACCCAACGAGGCATCCACGAAGGCTGTCGAGGCCTTTGGCGACTATATTGCCCGTCAGGTATTGGCCGACGACTTAAAGTTGGAGGCTAACGATGGTCAGGCAGTTGAATTCGACGACTTTAATTTGAATATCAAAATAACAAAAATCTAATAATTATGGCAGAAAAAACTCGTTACTCAGACGAGGAACTCGAGGAGTTCCGTGAGATTATCAATGAGAAACTGGCTTTGGCCAAGCGTGACTACGACCAGATGATGAGAGTCCTCATGAATCAGGATTCAAACGATGTTGACGATACATCACCAACGTATAAAGCGCTGGAAGAGGGTAGTGCTACACAGTCAAAAGAAGAGCTCATTTCGCTGGCTGCTCGTCAGCAGAAGTTCATCCAGGGACTGAAGGCTGCTCTGACACGTATCGAAAACAAAACCTACGGCATTGACCGTATTACGGGAAAGTTGATTCCAAAAGAGCGACTTCGCGCTGTTCCTCATGCTACGCTGAGCGTAGAGTCGAAGATGGCAGGCAAGAAGTAATTTAAATGACGAACAAGAACATAGCGAAAAGAGGATGGCTGGCTGCGCTCATCGTCGTAGCTATCCTTGTTATCGACCAAGTCATAAAGATCTGGGTCAAGACCCACATGACGCTCCATGAGCAGATAGAAATCTTCTCATGGTTTAAGATTGTGTTCATCGAGAACAATGGCATGGCTTACGGCATGGAGATTGGTTCCAAACTGGTGCTTAGTCTTTTCCGTGTCGTAGCCGTCAGCGTTTTGGGCTATTATATTGCCCAGCAGGTCAGAAAGCAGGCTCGTTATGGTTATCTTATCTGCCTGTCTATGGTCATGGCAGGTGCCGCCGGCAACATCTTCGACTCGATGTTCTACGGTCTCATCTTCAATGCCAGTTCCGAGTTCTACACCAGCTATTTCGTACCCTTCGGAACTGGTTATGCTTCGTTCTTGATGGGCAAGGTGGTAGATATGTTCTACTTCCCCCTTATCGTGACGACTTGGCCTGATTGGGTTCCGATGTTTGGCGGACAGCCTTATGTGTTCTTCAGTCCGGTCTTCAACTTTGCTGATGCTTCTATCTCTGTGAGTGTCGTGCTCGTTTTGCTCTTCTATCGTAAGGAAATCAGTGAGATAACGCTCAAGAAGAAAACCGATACTGCGGATGAAGCATAGTTCTCTCTACATATTTGTCTTGATGCTGGCAGCAGCTTGTACGCCCAGTGTGCCAAAGCAGTATATCCAACCAGGTGAAATGGAGGATATTCTCTTTGACTATCATGTGGCACAGGCTATGTCGAAGACAACGGGTAGTGGGGATTATGAATACAACAAGCAACTCTATATTGATGCCGTGTTGAAGAAATACGGGATTAGCGAGGCTGACTTCGATTCATCGTTGGTTTATTACTACACCCGTGCAGACAAGTTTCGCGATATCTATGCTCATGTCAGCGAACGCCTGAACGAAGAAGCCAAGCTTTTGGGCGCTTCAGTCGGCGATATCAGTCGTTATTCTCAGTATAGTGCTACAGGCGATACGGCCAACATTTGGTCTGGTATTTCCGATGCCTTGCTCATTCCACGTCCTACGCAGAACCGTGTTGATTTTACTATAAAGGTAGATACAACTTTCCATTTGGGCGACTCATTCATGTTCCAGTTTATGACGGAGTATCTTTACCAGAGCGGTTCTAAAGACGCAGTGGTGTGCATTGTTACTAAGTATGAAGGCGATAGCATTATCCAGACCACCAACCACGTTTCCGTTTCTGGTCTTTCACAGATTCGTGTTCCGGCCAATCGCGAGAAGCTGTTGAAGGAAATGCGAGGCTTTATCTATCTGAACGATGGCGGTGACATCTCTGAAACACGTAAGATGATGTATATCAGTCAGCTACAACTTATCCGATTCCATTCAAAAGAAATACTGAAAGTCGATGAAACAGCAAAGAAAGACTCCGCACAGGCGGATAGCATGCAACGAGTTAATAACCCTGGAGGGACAATGCCAGACACTTTGCGTCGTCGAATTATCGGAAGACGGCAGGGTGGAACGCCATTACCCCCTTCAGCAGGAGCTGGCATACACCGAGTGGATGCAAGGCCGCTTGAGTTTAAGGAAAGGCGCTGACGGTGTCATACGATTATATAAAGATGATAATTTAATTAACTAAAAAGATAAAACTATGAATTTGAAAGTACGTTTAGCGGTCATGAACTTCTTGGAGTTCGCCGTGTGGGGAGCCTATCTAACATGTATGGGTAACTATCTGGGAATAGCTGGATTAGGTGAAAAAATTTCTTGGTTTTATGCTATTCAAGGTATTGTGAGTATCTTCATGCCAACGCTAATGGGAATTGTGGCAGATAAGTATATTCAGCCTCAGCGCCTGTTAGGTCTCTGCCATCTGTTGGCTGGTGGATTTATGATTGGCTGTTGGTGGATGGGTGAACAAGCTGGCTTTGGCAATGAATTACCTGACAAGTCGCTATTCATTGCACTCTATACGTTAAGTGTAGCTTTCTATATGCCAACTATTGCACTTACCAATACGGCGGCTTTTTCTATTTTGAAGAAAAACGGGTTAGACACAGTCAAGGACTTCCCGCCTATTCGTGTGTTGGGAACCGTTGGTTTCATCGCCACTATGTGGTTTGTTAACTGTGCCTACATCGATGATAGCGGCTTCGGCTTCACATTGGCAGAGAATGCCCGTAAGTTCCAGTACACTTACATGCAATTCTTTGTGTCAGGTATATTGAGTCTTGTACTCTTTGCTTACTGCTTCACGTTGCCTGAGTGCAAGTTGGAGAAGAGAGAAGGTAAGGTTTCGCTTGCCGAGAGCCTTGGCCTCAATGCTTTCAAGCTCTTCAAGCGTCGCCAGATGGCTCTGTTCTTCATCTTCTCAGCACTGCTGGGAATGTGTCTGCAGGTTACCAATGGCTTCGCTGGTCCTTTCCTTACCAGCTTTAAGGGCGTTCCTGAGTTTGCCGATTCCTTCGCAGCCAACAATGCCACACTGCTTACCTCTATCTCGCAGATGAGTGAGGCATGCTGCATTTTGCTCATCCCCTTCTTCCTGAAGCGCTTTGGCATTAAGGTTGTGATGCTGATGTCACTCTTCGCTTGGGTATTCCGTTTCGGCTTCTTCGGAATTGGTAATCCTGCTATGCCAGGTGTTATCTTCTTTATCCTCTCCTGTGTCGTTTACGGTGTCGCCTTCGACTTCTTCAATGTGTCAGGTGGTATCTTCGTCGATCAGGAGTGTGCTCCTGATATTAAAGCTTCGGCTCAGGGCTTGTTTATGATGATGACCAACGGTCTTGGTGCTACTATCGGAACATTGACTGCAGGTGAGATTGTTAATAAGTTCTGTTCTTGGCAAGACTTCGTTGTCAATGGTGAGAAGCAGAGCTTCCTCGTTGGCGAATGGCAGACCTGCTGGTTTGTCTTTGCCGCCTTTGCTCTCGTAGTTGGAATCACCTTCGCTTTGGTTTTCAAACCAGAGAAGAAACCAATTGGTGAGATTAAACATTAAAATTGTTTTGCTCAGAAAGATTAAACATTAATATATGAAAGAGGTAAGGTTTTTCTTTGTTCCCGATGCTGCCACCAGCACAGAACTTCCTCCTGATGAAGGTCAGCACGCCATGCGCGTGCTCCGCTTGAAGGCTGGTGATGAGATGATGCTCATGGACGGCAAGGGCGTGTTCTATCGGGCAGAAGTGACCTTGGCTCACACGCATCATTGCTGCTACGAGATTAAGGAAACCTTGCCTCAAGAGCGTCAGTGGCAGGGCGAGATACATTTGGCCATAGCACCTACAAAACTGATGGATCGCATGGAATGGATGACGGAGAAAGCTGTTGAAATCGGCATCGACCGTTTGTCCTTCCTAAACTGTCAGTTCTCTGAGCGTCGGGTGGTCAAGGTGCCTCGCATCATGAAAATCGTTATTTCTGCCGTCAAGCAGAGCCACAAGGCTTGGGCGCCAGAGGTCAGTGAAATAACTGCTTTCGACAAGTTCATTGCTAAACCTTGTTCTGCCCGCAAGTATATTGCCCATTGCTACGAAGAGATTCCTCGTACCTATTTATTCGACGAGTTGCGCAAGCCTTCCGATATTCAGGATGCCGTCGTGCTTGTTGGTCCAGAGGGCGATTTCTCTATCGATGAGGTGCGCAAGGCTGTTGCCGCAGGCTATCAGTCTGTGCATTTGGGCAAGAGTCGTCTTCGCACAGAGACAGCAGGCCTTTCTGCCGTCATGATGATGCAGCTTGCTAAGTGATGAATGAAGAATGATGAATATGGAGTGATGAATGAAGAATTAAAAATGATAATTCATTAATTAAACTAAGATATGACTGATGAAAAGATTATGGCTACCATCAAACCCGATGGGGAGTGCTGGCAGCCGGAACTGGAGAAAATGCCTCGTAAACAGCTCGAGGAGCTGCAAGTAAAGAAACTAAAGGACACGATTAAAGTCTGTCTGCAATCGCCTTTCTATAAGAAACGCTTGGGCGAGTCAGGCATTACGGCAGATTCCATTAATAGTCTTGAGGACCTGCGTAAGATTCCGTTTACTACCAAGCAGGAACTGCGCGACAACTATCCCTACGGATTGGTTGGCGGCAATTTAGACGATGCCGTTCGTATTCACTCAACCAGTGGTACAACGGGCAATCCTTGTGTTGTTGTTTACTCCGAGCACGATATCTGCTCGTGGTCTAACATGATTGCGCGCAACCTGTATATGGTTGGATGTCGCAAGAGTGATGTGTTCCAGAATTCATCGGGTTATGGAATGTTCACCGGTGGACTCGGTTTCCAGTACGGTGCCGAATGGCTCGGTGCTATGACCGTTCCTGCAGCAGCTGGTAACTCGAAGCGCCAGATCAAGTTCATCAAGGACTTCGGTACTACCGCTCTCCACGCCATTCCTTCTTACGCCATTCGTTTGGCAGAGGTATTCCAAGAGGAGGGGATAGACCCCCGTTCCACCAAGCTCCGCACTTTGTGTATTGGTGCCGAGCCCCATACCGAAGAGCAGCGTCGTCGTATTGAGCGCATGTTGGGCGTCAAGGCTTACAACTCGTTCGGAATGACCGAGATGAACGGACCTGGTGTAGCTTTCGAGTGTAAGTATCAGGACGGCATGCACCTTTGGGAAGACAACTATATCGTCGAGATTGTTGATCCTGACACCCTCGAACCCGTGCCCGATGGCGAGATTGGCGAGATGGTGCTGACCACACTCGACCGTACCATGATGCCTATTCTTCGTTATCGTACTCGCGACCTCACCCGCATCATTCCTGGCGAGTGCAAGTGCGGACGAACACACCGCCGCATCGACCGCATCAAGGGTCGTACCGACGATATGTTCATCATCAAGGGCGTCAACGTATTTCCGATGCAGGTCGAGAAGATTCTCGTTCAGTATCCAGGTTTGGGCAGCAATTATCTTATCACGCTCGATACCGAGGACGACAACGACATCATGACCGTCGAAGTTGAGTTGGATGGTCTGAACACCGACGTCTTCCCCGAGTTGCAGAAGATGACCAAGGACATTCAGCGTGCTTTGAAGGATGAGATTCTGCTCACACCTCGTGTCAAACTCGTCAAGAAGGGCTCACTTCCTGTTAGCGAAGGCAAGGCCGTTCGTGTGAAAGATCTTCGTCCCGGTCGCGGATAAACAGTTTTCGCTATGAGAAGAATTCTATTAGCGGCAACATTCTTTTTAGCACTTGGCTCGTCGGCACAGACTTCGATGAGCCAGGTGCTTAAGCAAATGCCTGACTCCGTTGTTCCGTATCTTTCGGAAAACAACAAGCTCGATTTGATTGACTTCCTCGATTCAAATATGAAGGCTGAGGTTCACAATCAGTTGGAGGGCAAGACCGAACTCCTTTCGTTGACGGAGCATGCTGCCGTTTTACAACTCAACGAAGCCACCCGTCTCGATTTCCGTCTGCTCGATGTCGCAGAACCCGTTGACAGTGCCAACCAGATTCTTTGTCTCATCAGCACCTATGGCTCCGATATCCGCGACAGTCAGTTGACGTTCTATTCCGCTGGTTGGCGTAAACTCGATGCGGCTCCATATATCACGCTGCCTGCTGAGATGTTTACGGCCTCTTTCTCAGACGATGAGAAACAACCCGTTCTTACGCTCACGATGGCTCATCCGCTCGACCGTCCTGCCAATGAAGAACAAAAGCCATTGAAGAAAACCTTAACAAACCTTAAATGGAATGGCAAAACTTTTAATAAAGATTAAATATATAACTTTTTTAGGCTAATAGTTTTGTGAAAAGCGGAAAATTTTGCTATATTTGCAGTGTGTTTTTCATGGTATTAGATTATTAAGGTTAATTTAAAAGATTGGTTGTCGTGAGACAATCAATTTTTTTTTGCCCCATTTTCAGAGCAAGCATGATGGAAGGAAATCTTTAAAATAGAGAGCAAGAAGAAAGGGAATCCGTAATTGGACTCCCTTCTTTTGTTTGTTTGGAATAAATTATTTGTTTTTGTTCTCTTTAGGCCTCGGCTTCAGGAATTACTGAAACATAGCTCTTATCGCGCTTGCCCTTGTGGAACTGTACAGTACCGTCTACCAGAGCGTAGAGGGTATCATCTTTACCCATAGCTACGTTGTCACCGGCATTGTGCTTTGAACCACGCTGACGAACGATAATGTTGCCTGCAATGACCTTCTGACCGCCAAAAATCTTAATGCCGAGTCGCTGAGCTGCACTCTCGCGGCCGTTCTTAGAACTACCTACACCTTTCTTATGTGCCATTTCTTGTTCCTCCTAATTTTTAAGCGATTACTGATTTAACTTCTACCTGGGTGTACTGCTGACGGTGACCGTTGCGCTTGCGAGAGTCCTTACGACGCTTCATCTTGAACACGATAACCTTCTCACCCTTTACGAGTGGATTAACCACTTCGCATACTACCTTAGCACCACTTACGGTCGGTGCACCAACCTGTACTGAACCTTCATTGTCGACAAGCAGTACCTTGTCGAATTCAACAGTTTTACCGGCTTCCACATCTTTCATGTGGTTCACGAAGATCTTCTTGCCTTCCTCAACCTTGAACTGCTGACCGTTGATTTCTACAATTGCGTACATTGTTTATTTAATTGTTTAACGGGTTTTTCTGCGTGGCGTGTCACCTCGTGCGACAGCTTCTTTGAGCCACTACAGACCAAATCGGCTGCAAAATTACTAAAAATCCATGAAACTACCAAATAAATAGAGAAAAAAATAAAGCGATGACCCTCACAGGCAACCGCTCTATATCTTCAATAGGTATTAGTCCTTTTTTTTAAGGTAAAAAGATTGTTTTCAGGATAACGGGTGCAAAGTTACAGCCTTTTTTTATAAAACCAAAATTTTTCGAAAGGTTTTTTATAAAAAATTTATTGTGTGCCCACACAAGTCAAACGATTGTCTCATTTTCTTAATTTCTTGACCTATTTCAAGAGTTTTATTGAGCGAAATCAACTATTTTATGAACTGGGATTTGATGCGGTGAACTGTTAAAATAGATTAAGTATTTGAGGAAAGTTAGTTGATATAAGGGAAAAATTGTTACTTTTGTATTTAAGAATTCTATATCATATACATGACTATGATTCTGTATCGTTAATATAACTATTATTCGGTATCATTAAATATAACTATTATTCGGTATCATTAAATATAACTATTATTCGGTATCATTAAATATAACTATGTATTAAAAGACTGAAAGAGTAACCACAGCCTCTGAAATTACAAATAAATCTACTTTCAAAAACTAAGAGCATGATAAAACTAGGCAAGATAACCATTCCCTACACATCGGTCAAGCTGAACCTGCTGGTGGCCGGCGAGATGCTGTTGCTGCTCATGCTGTCAATGGGAGTGATGCTCTATTTCTCGCGCCAGGCGCTGCTCGATGAAGTTCGCGACGACGCCGAGCAGACCCTTGCGAGCACGGAGCAGCACATTAACAACATCCTGATGACCGTCGAGCAGACTACCTATAATATATATCAGGACGTGCAATGGCATCTCAACCAGCCCGACCGCATGTTTACCTATTGTCGCCAAGTGGTGGAAACCTATCCTTATATCGTTGGTTGCGCCATAGCCTTCAAACCCAATTATTATCCTGGTCATCCAACCTTCATGGCTTATGTCCACCGCTCAGGCAATCAACAGGGCAATGCGCCCTTGGTGGCTACCAATAGATTTGGTAAACGACCATACACCGAGCAATTGTGGTACACCAAGCCGATGTCGACCGGACGAGCCTGCTGGACCGACCCGCTGCCTGAGGAAGAAGGCGTAGGCGTCACGATCTCCTTCTGTCTGCCTATTATCGATAGCCGTGGAGAGAATGTTGGTGTCATGGCCGTCGATTTGCCCGTTTCTCTGCTTTCCCAGATTGTCCATTCTGTCAAGCCCTCGCCCAATAGTTACAGCGTGTTGTTAAGCGACAAGGGTTTATACATTGTCCATCCTGATTCCCGCAAACTACGGGAAATGAATTCGGTGCTGGAGCTTGCTGAGAGGACTGCCGAACCCTCTGTGCGCGAAGCTGCTGAGGCCATGATAGCTGGCGGTTCCGGCGTTAAGACATTCCAAATGTATGATGAAAACTGGTATGTGTTCTATAAGCCGTTCCATTACACCCCGTCGACCGACCGCCCCACAGACTCGTTGAAATGGAGCGCCGGTGTTGTTTATCTCGTGGACGACATCCTAGGCAGCTATTACAACCTGATTCTTCTGGTGTTCGGCATTATCATTGTCGGCATGCTGCTCCTTGTGCTGCTTAGCCAAATGATTGTCCGCAATCAGATGCGGCCTCTGCGCATGCTGACAGTTTCGGCACGGAGCGTGGCCGAAGGCCATTACAACGAGACCGTGCCCAAGGCGCAGCGCACCGACGAGATTGGTCAATTGCAAGACCTCTTCCGCAGCATGCAGCAGTCGCTGGCTGCCAAGTCGACCGAATTGGAACAGCTGACGGCCAGACTGAAACTTCGTAGTCAGGAGTTGCGCCGAGCCTTGGGCAATGCGCAGGGCTCCGACCGCATGAAAACCTCGTTCCTGCACTACATGACCACGCTGATGGCCCTGCCGTCCGACCTCATCGAGCGCAGCGTCATGAAGCTCAGCAACAACTATAACAGTCTTACCCCTCAGGAGGCCGACTACGAATTAAGCGTCATCAAGGAGCAGAGTGCTAAGGTGCTCGACCTGTTAGACCACATGGTTGAAGCGCTGGAGATTGAGGCAGAAGAAGCCGAGAAGGCCGTAAAGGAAAGAAAGGAGGCCACCTATGAGTAAGATCAGAATCAGCCTGTGGCGCAAGCTCAGCATAAGCATTTTGTTGATGGCCGTCCCCATCTTCGTGCTGTCGGTGGGTATTTTCTATCTCCAGTCGCGCCACCTTATTCGTCAGGAGGCCATGGCACGTTCCAACAGCATTGTCCGTTCCAACGTTCAGCGCGTCAGCAACTACATGTATAGCATCGAGGCATCCACCAAGGCTAATGCGTGGCTGCTTGAGGATAACTTCCGTCCCGATTCGCTGGTGTCTATCTCGCAGCGTGTTGTCCGGCTCAATCCCCGCATTCTGAGCTGCTCCGTCATTACCGATCCCGACATATTCCCGAAGTACGTCAATACCGGAAAAGCAGGGTGGGTTGAGCCCTTCGACGGTCATACCGAAGGCACCATCGACTACAATGAGGCCGTGGCCACCTATTGTCATCCGTTGCGTTCGAAGTCGGGCCAAATCATCGGTGTTATCGCCACCGACTTGTCGTTCAGCCATCTGGCCAAGACCATCAACGACGCCCCGCTACCTTATCCGAATGCCTATTTCGTGCTGACGGGCGACGATGGCCGGTTCTTCATTCACCCTGACACCACTCAGCTGTTCCGCAAGACCATCTTTACCGATGCCGCCCCCCGACAGGATGCCGACCGTATAGCCTTGGGCTATGAGATGGACAAAGGTCGGCAGGGCACCATGCACATCGACATCAACGGCACCTACTGTCATGTGTCATATCATCCCGTTCCCGGCACCGACTGGAGTCTCGCTCTGGTTTGTCCCGAGAACGAGGTGCTGGCCGACTATCGCCAGTTGGGCTATGTCATCGCAGCCTTGATTATCATCGGACTGCTGACCATTGTCTGGCTCTGCCACCATGAGGTCAGACAAACCATCAGCCCCATCAACCAACTGCTTGATACCACGCGCCGCTTTGTCGACGGCAATTACGACGAGTCTATTCCTTTGTCCACTCAGAACGACGATGTTGGACAACTGCAGAATGCTTTTGCCGCCATGCAGCAGGCACTCTATAACCACATGGGTCGCATTCGCCAAACCGCCGAAACCCTCAGAAAGCGCAATGAGCAGCGAGCCCGCGACATAGTACTGGCCCAAGAAGCAGTCGGAAAGAAGACGGTGTTCATCCAGAACCTATCGCACCAGATTCGCACGCCGCTGAACATCATCACCGGTTTTGCCGATATGCTGAACGATACCATTGCCAGGCAAAGCAAGAGCAATGCCGCTCTGAGTCCTGTCGAGGAAGAAAACCTGATTGACATGGCTGGCATGATGAAGTATAATGCGCTCCATCTGAAACGCATGATCCTCATGTTGTTGGACAGCTCGTCGCCAACAGGTGATGAGAAGCTGATAACCAACCGAAACGAAGAGGTGTCGTGCAACGAAGTGGCCCGCGAATGCATCGACTACACCGTTGGTCACTTCCCGCTACTCAAGGTCAATTTCGAAACCGAATTGTCCGACGATGTTCATATCCTGACCAACCGCCTCTACTTGATGCGAACCATCCGCGAACTGCTTTACAATGCCGCCAAATACTCTGACGGAGAAAATGTATCGCTGCATGTCTCGCAGAACAACACCCATGTTCTCTTCATTGTTCAGGATGTGGGTCCAGGCTTGTCCGACGAAGTTGAGGAGTTGATTTTCAAGCCGTTTGTCAAAATCGACAACCTCTCCGAAGGTCTTGGTCTCGGTCTGCCTCTCACCAAGCGTCATGCGCTCTTTCTGGGCGGCGACCTCATCTACGACGAGACCTATCATGAAGGTTGTCGATTCATCATAGAGATGCCGAAATAAGGGTGGCTATTAGCTTCCAACGTGGCCGTCGTTCTCAGCGGGCAATTTCTGCCAGGCATCGTAGGCCACCAGGTTAGGTACGAACTCGGTCGTGGCGTCAGCGCCCGTTCCGCGCGTCACACTCTCGCCACCCACCACATAGGTCAGTTCCAGCGAACAGTCTTCCTTGAACTTGCGCGAGGTAATCTTGTCCAGCTCGCTGTCCTCGGGTTGGAACCTCACGTGCACGCCCTTCACCACCTCGTTCGGGTCGATGCCGCCAGCCTTCAGTTCGCTATAGCTCACACCGTTCTTCTTATTCTCGATGGTGGGATAGAAGGTTCCCAGACCGTCCAGCTTCACGGCCACGCCGTGACCCACCAGCTCGGGCAGACATTGGATAATCTGCGTCAGCACACCATCGATGATGGATCGTGGATACGACAATCCGTGGTCTACCATGTGCTGCACGAAACCGCGCTGCGTCAGCGTCTGGCGGTCGGCCACCTTGGCAAAGTATTTACTATAACCCAGCGACTTAGGACTGCGCTGCTGCGCCATTGCCAACTTCAATACTTGCGAATTTTTTGCCATAATTTTTAATCTCCTTTTTTTTAAGAATTACTACTTGTTTAACTTGTCTCTGATTTGAAAGGTCGGATGTTTCCCTCGGTATGGTCGGATGTTTCGGCCGCAAACATCGGATGTTTCATCACACAAAAAATCAATGGAAAACATCAAGCTCAGTAATCATTTGCAGCGCCAAGACATTATGTTAGAGTAGGGTACTATAAGTAGCTCTGCTCTTTTTTCAGATTTTTCACTTAAAAGAGTTTTTTTACTCCACAATTATTTTTATCTTTGCAACTGAAATTATTGACTTGGAAAGAAGGAACTCAAAAACTTATGAACTTACTACGATATTTTGTAACGGTTGTGACGCTGGCCTTGGCTCTGAATGTGCAGGCACAGGACGAGGATGAGGATATTGCCTATTCGCTGAATCTGGCGGAGACGGTGGTGCTGGCCGACGGGACGACCTTTGAGGAATATCTGCTGAAAAAGGTGCTGGCGAATGCCAAACCGCTCAAGGAGCGGGTGAAGACATTGAGCTATTCGGTGACATGTCAGTTGGAGAAGGATATCGACTTGACCACATTTCCACATCGTCGCACCATTACCTTTGCAGCCCGACTGGCTGGTTACGGACAAATCGTGTCGGCTCTCAGGGAACACAAGCACTTCGGCATTACAATGGCTGAGGATGTGCTGTATAACAATGGCAAGATAAAGACGTCGAACGTGAGGATGGTGGAGATGAAACAGCAACTGACTGAGAAGCAGATAGCATCGTTTCTGAAACACGACGGAATGATGAGTGCCAATGTCTATGACCAGTTCTATAAAAGGGTGCGCGAGAAAGTGAAGGAGCTGCAGAAGAAATATAAGAAAAAGAAGGAGACGGGCATGAAATATGCGGGAAGCTATACGGCCGACAACAGGACGTTCTATGTGGTGAAGCTCGACAATATGCGGGTGCACATTGCTGACGGCTGCTGGCAGATAGCGCGCATCAGTTGGCAGGAGAAGCAGAACAACATGCAGTATGAATTCAAGGAGATAAGGCCCGACCTCTTTTTGCTCTCGCACGGCAATGCTAAGTTTTTCGTCGATAAGGAGAAATGGCCCAAAGGTTATGTGTCGATGAAAATGGATTATAGATATCATTAACTAAAATACTATTCTTATGAAGAAAAATCTATTCATGTTAGTCGCCATCCTGGCGTGCCTGAATGTCGGTGCGCAGGACAATGGACTAAACCCTGTTTACAAAGTACAGTTAGGAGACATCACGTATCAGAAGGGTGAGGCTAGTAAAAAGGTGACTGTGGGCAAGGTGCTCGGCGTGATTGCCGATGTGGCTGAAGGCAGAGTGACCGACGTTAATAATGAGGAGTACATTCCGCTGGCTAAGAATTGCGTGACGACAGGACTGACTCATGTTCGTAGACTGCAGGTAGTTGCGGACGACGAGGGCGAGACAGCCAAATACCTGGTGACCGCTCAGATAACCGATATAACCGCCTCGCGCAAGCTAAAGACTTACGACCGTAAGGACAGCAAGGGGCGCGAATATACGGAGACAAAGACTTACTATGGTGCAATCACATCGGTAGCGCTAACCTTCAAGAATCTGCAGACCGGTGAGCTAACCACCAGCACCATCTCCGGACGTTGCTCAGAATACTCATTGGCCAGATCGGCTGACGAGGCCATCCGCACCGCACTGGGCGAATTGGCAGAGAATATCTATGAGTATTACAACGAGGTTTATCCTGTTCGTGCCAACATCATTGAGCGTGGCACGGAGAAGAAAGACAAGACCAAGGAGCTATACATCGACGTTGGCAGCAGGTTTGTTGGCGAGGATGTACACTTTGAAGTTTATGTGGTGGGACAGATTGCCGGTCGTGAAACACGCAAGCAGATTGGTAGAATCCGCATCCGCGAGACTTTGGGCAGCGACATCTCACTCTGCAAAGTGCAGAAAGGTGGCAAGGAAATCAAGGCTGCCTTTGATAGGGGCGATGCCATCGTGGCTATCAGTACGGACTGAGCCGACAACGATGATTTCTGCAAAATAGAAAGAAAACAAAAAAAAGACTTCCGAAAGGAAGTCTTTTTTGGTAGTCGATAGGGGAATTTCTTGGCAATTTTGCGAGGGAAAGCAAAGGAAAGAATAGATATATAAAGAGAATGTAAGTATTTAAATTCCAATAGGTTGCAAAAACGTAATTTCAAAGAGTTGTTTTCCCTTGATTTCTTAAAAATGCTTATATTTTGATATTTACGGCTACCCTACGGCTACCCAGATTAAATTTATTTTGTATATTTGCAACCGAAAGTTTTATATATTACAAACCAAAAATTGCAGATATGGCACAGAAGAAAGACGTAAGAAGTGATAATACGTATCTTATCACAGAAGAAAGCACAGCGAATCCAAAGTTAGGTGCTAAGATTTTGTCGAATGGTACTGAAAGCCTGTTTCTTGATTTCTATTTTGGAACGTCAAAGGTGTACGACCCAGACAAAGACAAGATGGTAGAGAAAAAGAGTAGGAAAAGGGAGTATCTAAAGTTATATCTATGGCGCGCGCCCAGAAATCCACAGGAACGAACCGACAATAAGCAGACCTTGGAACTTGCGAAAAAGATACGTGACGAGCGCGAACAGGAAACTAAAGAGATAATAGAGGGTTACAGAATCCGCGTAGATGACAAGAATCTGTTGACGTATTGGGATGGATTTATAGCAAATGAAGATGTGGCTGACAAGCGACTGATGAAAGCAGCCCTTAATAACTTTCGCGTTTTTCTCAAAGAAGAATATCCACTATTTGCTGACAGGATAGAGGCAAAGCAATTGCGCCCCGACATCATGCAGCACTTTGTTGACTATTTGGTAGACAATCACAAAGGCCAGGGCGCAATGACTTACTACAAGCGTTTTAAACGTTTGATAAACTATGCTATTAGTAAGGGTGTAATAAAGAATAATCCATGCAAGGGTAAAGATGGCAAACCGATAGCACCACCAAAGACCGATGATATTTTGGCAAAGGACATCTTATCATCTGACGAACTGCAGCAGCTATTCAGCACACATTACCAAGGCGAGAACCCAGAAATCAGACGCGCTTTCGCGCTGACTTGCTATAGTGGTATTAGGTACTGTGATGTTACAAAACTGACTTATTCCGATATAGACTACAGCAACAAAGTACTGACATTCCGACAAAGTAAAACAGCAGCGCATAGTAGCAAAAGCGGTGTTACCATTCCGTTAAATGATACCCTGTTGGCAATCGTTGGCTATAAGTCAGACGAAGCAAAAGACGATTTGATATTTCATTTACCATCAGCTACCATGTGCCTTAAAGCATTGAAGCATTGGACAGCACAGGCGGGCATAGACAAACATATAACTTGGCATTGTGGAAGACATAGTTTTGCGACCATGATCCTTACGAATGGCGCGAACGCGAAAGTCGTATCTGAGTTGTTAGGTCATAGTAGTTTGCGATTTACTGAGGTGTACGTCAGGGCGA
>JAEEGF011199082.1_pt1 | contig 15422 bp, 7 predicted proteins | sample 9134171 | NCBI WGS metagenome assembly JAEEGF01 (sample SAMN16246542, study PRJNA631951) | gut metagenome | biome: gut microbiome; feature: rumen; material: AP-attached | host: Bos | place: Iran: Karaj | collected 2018-10 | reverse complement strand
GCCATTGCTCTGTCACGAACAGCAAGGCATAGATGAGCGCTCCGTTAAGCGGGTTGCGGAAAAACTGCACCAAGCCCTCTCCGATGTACTGTGCCAGTCCGCCGGGGATGGCGATGCGTTCCATGAAGTAGCTGCTGTTCCAAAGGAATAACAGGAGTGATTCCCTTATGACAATCACATACGGGAAGGCAAAATACCAAAAGCAGAAAACACTTATTGTGATTAGTAGTATTATCGCCTGTTGCCAATAATTATAGCAATTCTTTACTGCCATATTTTAGTTTTCTGAATGCAAAGATATAAAGAAAAAAGATAACTTCCAAATCTTTCTTGTAAAAAGAAAGAAGGACACTGCAATCACTGCAGCGTCCTTCCTTAAGAAATTTTACTCTTATAACCGACTTTGGCCTTATAAATTGAGGCCCGTCCAGCTATTTAGTTGAGTGTAGTGTCATTTGCGTCGGTATAACCAACATATTTTTATCTGTAAGCCTCGTTCTGGTCGCAAGCAGGATTCTTGATGAGCTCATCCTGTGGGATAGGCATATCCATCTTGCGCTCATCGAAGTCGAAGTCACGGCAAGTACGCCACTCGTAAATCTGCTCAATACCTGTAGCATGTCCATAACCCTTTGGATAGTTGTGCTCCATGTGGTCTGCCAGATAACCAGACTTCTGCATATCGGTCTTCAAGCTCCATTCAGCGTTAAATTCCTTACGGCGCTCCTCATTGACAGCGACTTTCCAAACCTCAGAGGTAAAGCCCTTATCAGCCTTCAGCTTAGTGTAATAAGTCTCAGCGTCTTCAGGTGTATTGCCATTGCTTCCGAATGGGATAGGATACCATCCTTCTGTATTTTCAGGGAGAGTGTACTGTCCGAAGCCATTATCGGCATCTTTGTAGAAAGCCTTTAGCTTAACGAAATATGAGTTAAACTTGGAGGCAAGTTGAGCCTCCTTACCATCCTCAAGAATACCCCATGCACGTTGACGCAGCTTGTTAATCTGTTCCCAGCCCTTTGCAGCCTCACCAGTGCGGAAGCAGCATTCAGCATAGTCGAGCATGACGTTAGCCAGACGCTTCATGTAGATGTGGTCAGGCAGCCACTGATCGCCCTGCCAGTGTGTACCACGTCCGTTACGCCAGTGCTTGGTAGAGTAAACGGTAGGCTGAATATCACCCTTCTCTCTGTGGCAGGTGTTGTAACCAACAAACTCCTGAGCAAAAGGATTGAAACCGATTGGGCAATTCTCATCATAGAGAATCTTGTTCTTACTTTCGTCTGTCATATCTACAGAACCAGTACCAATATGGTTCGTGGTAGTCACATCATACTTACCAGTTCCCTTACCGTCTTTGTCCTTAATCTCTTGGTAACGGTTTGCGGGATTGTTGAGCCATGCTTCTGGCTTAAAAGTCTGCTGCCAGCGTAATTTGCCATAGCGCTCCAACTCTGACTTGGGGAGGGTAGCGCAGACGAGAGAACCGTCACGGCGCTTGTCGCCATCCTCATAGGCATCATACAACTCATAAGAGCAAGCGTAGGTTCCCCATGCACCATTGGCAGGAGCACCGTAGTAGAAACCGGTCCAACCGTGGGCGCCAGACCATTTACCGCCGTCCCAGCCGCCCCACTGGTCACCCTCGTTGAGGACGGCCTGCCAGATAGCTTCCTTGCCCCATGCCTCATCAGCATCGAACAAAGTTGTAAACGAAGCGTTTAGTTCGTATGGGCCATTATCAAGAATATCCTTCAAAGCAGTCTTTGCTGCATTGTAACAATCTGCGGCTTTGTCAGGGCAGCGATAGGCCTTCCACATATAAGAGTCAGCCAAATAGGCCTCTGCCATACCCTTGGTGCAGCGACCATACTGGTTATTGTATGGTGCCCAATCAAGGAGATCTGTAGCCTTTTTGAAGTCATCAATGATGAAGTTCCACATCTCCTCATAGGTCTCAGGACGTCCCTTGGTAGGAGTGTTTACATAGGTCTCACCAGCTTCCAGCAGAGGAACACGTCCGAAGGTGGTAGCCAACCAGAAATACTGATAGCTACGGATAGCAAGGCACTCACCTTCACAGGTCTTTTTAACAGCCTCAGACAGTCCTTCTGCTGTAGCCAGACCTGCCAGATACTCATTACAACGTGAGATGGCTGCGTATGCATGACGCCAACCAGAGAGCAACTCTGTTGTCTGAGCGTTCCATCCTTGTGTACAGAAAGCCTTATCCCAACCAGAGGCCTGTGAGTCCATCGTGGGGTGAGAGGTCGTGAATACGTATGGTTTATATGGGTCAGAATTGTGTACCTCGTTACCGGCGAAGTCTGTGTTCTGACTTGGCAACATCAGGTCATAGCATCCTGTCAAAGTAGCGAGAGCCGCATCATCAGATGCGAAGATAGCGTCTGACGGGATAATATTACCATGAGTTACCTCAAGGAATTTGTCGTTGTTACAGGAAGAAAAACCAGCCAATACCAGTGCCCCTGCAATCAAACTATATATTGATTTTCTTTTCATAATAAAGTCTTTTATATTTGTTTCTTCTTATTCTTTATTATTAATAATGTATTAGAACGTAACGTTCACACCGAGTGTATAGGTACGTGGCATTGGGTAACGACCAGTATCAAGACCAGTGTAGAGGACTGAACCCTGACCGACCTCAGGATCACCATACTTGTTATATGGAGAAATGGTAGCGAGGTTAGCAATAGCCAGATATACACGAGCACTCTGAAGCAACAGCTTCTTAGCGAATTCACGTGGAAGGGTGTAACCAACCTGAATGTTAGAGATACGGAGGAAGTTACCGTTCTTTACCCACATGTTAGATGCACGCATGTTGTGGTTCTTGTCCTGGATAGAAAGACGTGAAATCGTTCCGGTAGGATTGCTGGCTGACCATGCAGCAGAAGCCACTTCTGACAGAATGTTTGGAGTTGTACCATCATCAGAGCAGAACATGTTGCTCAGACGCATTGCAGAGTAAGAGAAGATGTCCTGGCCGAATACACCGTACATGTAAACGGAGAAGTCCCAATTCTTATAAGTAGCACCAAGATTGATACCATAGTTCAGGGTTGGGAAACCATTACCCAAGATGACCATATCGTTCTGGTCGAGTACACCGTCATTGTTGACATCCTCGAAGATATAGTCTCCCAGTTGGGCCATTCGTCTGCCGTTATCATCGGTATCACGTGGATACATTGGAACAGTCTTTGTTCCGCCTTTGCCATCAGGAATCTCCTTAGTTGCAGTGAACTGTGATTCATCGGTGTAGATTCCAATAACACGGTAACCATAGAACGAACCTACAGCCTCACCTTCCTTACAGATAGAGTGGTTGCCCCAGTAGTAACCAGAAGCAGCACCTACGGCGCCAGTGTTAGAACCGTCGCCAGTTCCCTGACCAGATGAGTCAGAGTTGGTGTTGTAGAGAGGCTCACCCATCTTCTTAACCTTGTTCTTCAGAGTAGAACCGGTCAGAGAGGCACTGATAGTCCAATCTTTGTTGAGGCGCTTGTTATAAGCGATGCTGAACTCAAATCCCTTGTTCTCAATCTCACCATAGTTGGTGTAGATAGCGGTGTTACCTTGAGAGGCACGAATCTGACGGTTCAGGAGCAGGTCCTTAGAAGTACGGATGAAGTAATCCAAACCGATGTTCAAGTCACCGTTCAGCAGACCGAAGTCAAGACCGAAGTTCCACTGCTCGTTGGTCTCCCATTTCAGGTTGGTATCAACCAGTGGAGAATAGAAACCTGTCTGGAAGTTCAGGTGATCCATGCTTTCACCAGCGGTGTAGTACTGATACTTGATGCCGTTAGAAGAAAGACCAGGAACAGCGAAGTCGGTAGCACCACCAGAGTTACCAGTCTGACCCCAACCGAGACGGAGTTTCAGATTGTTGATCCATGTTACGTTCTTCATGAACGGCTCTTCAGAGATACGCCAAGATGCAGCGACTGATGGGAAGGTACCCCAACGGTTACCAGAACCGAAGTTAGAGCTACCATCGCGACGCAGAGTTGCTGTCAAGTTATAACGGCTCATCAAACTGTAAGCTACACGTCCGAAGTAAGAGATACCGCGAGTCTCCAGATTCAGGGCACCACCTGCACTCAGAGTAGTAGGATCCTTGGTCAGACCGATGTTACGATTGTCCTTGCTCCAGAAGTCACGTGCAGAAGCAGATGTCCACTGTCCGTAGTTGCGTGAAACCTCATTACCGAGCATTACGGTTACATCGTGGATGTCGTTCTTCCAGTTGTAAGTCAATGTATTCTGAATGTCGAGTGTCTGCCAGTCACTGTTGCTGACACTGAATTCGTAAGCGTTGTTGTTACGTGGATTAACATAAGCATTACCACCCTGAGTGACGTCAATGGCTGTTCCATTATAGTAATTCACGCGTTTGATACCACCAGAGAAGTTGTTGCCAGAGCTTGCTCCATAGTCATAAGAAATCAAAGTCTTCCATGTCAATCCCTTTACTGGAGTAATTGCCAGGTAAGCACTTGCCAAGGCACGGTTGCTACGATTACGACCGCTCAATTCCATCTGCTTGGCATACATGTTACCAAGTGTTGCTCCCCAGAAACCATCATTGGTGTCTTTACCGCAGAGCACCTCACCGTATGTTCCGTCAGGATTCACTACGTTTGGAGAAATGTATGTACCAGCAGGTACACCATCATAAGTGGCATCACCACGGGTTACGAAGTCCATAGTAGGACATGCGAAAGCATAGTCACGAATTGAAGACAGGTTACCGAAGTTACCTACTGAATTATTGGAACCGTGAGAGTCAGTGTGCATCCAGCTCAGGTCAACACCAAACTCTATGTATTTGTTAATCTGCGTTTTCAAGTTAGCGCGTGCATTGATACGCTGATACTGAGTGTTTACAACAACACCACTATTGCGGAGGAAACCTACAGAAGCACCATACTGTGTCTTCTCGTTACCGCCGGAAGCAGAAATGTTGTATTGCTGTTTGAAACCAGTGCGAGTCATCTGGTCAAGCCAGTCAGTGTATTTGCGCTTGCCGTCATACTGCTCACTCCATACTTCGTTCCAAATAGCAGTACCATCATTTGCACGAGCTGTGCGAATGTTCTTGGCATACTGGTCAACGCTGCAGACGTCGAAAGACTGAGGAACGCTCTGGATTCCGAAGTCGGCAGTGATGTTCACTGTTGTAGCACCCTTTGAACCGTGCTTGGTGGTAATCATGACAACACCATTGGCACCGGCAGCACCGTAAATAGCGGTAGCTGAGGCATCCTTCAAAATCTCAATGCTCTCGATGTCAGAGGGGTTCAGGAAGTTAGCGTTAGTACCAACCTGCACACCATCTACAACATAAAGAGGAGAGGCATTACCGTTAATGGTGGCGACACCACGAATGCGGACAGCGGCATTTGCATCAGGAGCACCGTCCTGCATGGTAACAATCACACCAGGAGCAGCACCCTGTAGTCCTTGGGCAATGTTCGTTGGAGCACGTTTCATCATTTCGGCTGTGTTAACAGAAGCAACAGAACCAGAGATGTCGCTCTTCTTCATGGTACCGTAACCGATGACAACAACGTCGTTCAGCGTTGTGTTATCTTCCTTTAAGGTAACGTTGATAGTACTTCTTCCTCCTACGTTAACCTCTTGGGTTACATAACCTACGTAGGAGAAGGCGATGGTAGCATTGGAGGCTGCCTTTACGCTGTAATTACCGTCAAAGTCGGTAATCGCGCCTTCATTGCTTCCTTTCACTTTGACGGTGGCACCGATAACCGGTTCGCCAGACTCGTCACTTACAGTTCCTTTCACGATGCTTTGAGCCAAAGCTCCCAGTGGGAACAAACAAAGCAGGAACAGAAGAACTAATGGCTTTTGGATTGAATTAATTTTTCGATTCATACCTTAGTGATTTAAATAAAATAATATTAAAGTGACTTAAGTATTTTTCTTAGTTGGTTGATAAATACATTGTAAAATAAGTTAGTCGGGGAAAAACCTCGTCCACGCCAAGCCCCTGGGGCCCGCAATGGTGTAATGAACCTTTTTGTCTTATGGCATAGCTCTTAGTTTTTATATAAAGTTTTGTTAATAGATGTTTCTATAATCACTGCCTATTCGCAGTATTCGAGTGCAAAACTAATTAAAATTTACTAATTGGCAATGCGATTGAATGCTTAATTTGCGAAAATTTTTAATAATTTAACTTTGTTTGCCCTTGTTAACGTAAACGTTTTCGGGACTGAGTAAGTGTAAAATCGACAATATCAGATTTTTAAGTCTCTTTTTGAGTCCTTTTTTATCATTTGTACTAAAAAATGATGATAGACCATTTTCCATGCGCAAAAAGTCACCGTCTAATTTTTTCATTGTTATCTTGGCATAAATTTGTGTGGTTGTGATGTTCGAGTGCCTCAGGGGGATGAGGGGGGCTTCTTTTTTCAGAAACCAAACACAGGGTTTTGCCGGTGACCCGTAAAAATCAGCGAAAACCGAGAAAATATTCTCTTTTTCGCTGATTTTTAAACAAAGAATTTCGGTTTTCAAAATAAAAGTAGTATTTTTGCAGTATATATAAGATATAATAATCAGTCAGTTACTTTGGATGATCTGTTTGTGGAACGCTGATTCATTTTTTTATCAGAATTCCGACGAAATGGTTTCAGACTAAAAATAAACGCACAATCTTCTCGATATGAAACATAGGATACTTTTTGTTTGTCACGGCAACATTTGTAGGAGCCCGATGGCAGAATTTGTGATGAAGGATTTGGTGAAGAAGGCGGGACTGGCTGCCAGTTTCGTGATTGAGTCGGCTGCCACCTCGACAGAGGAGATAGGCAACAGCGTCTATCCGCCTGCCCGTCGTAAGTTGGCTGAACATGGCATCGGCTGTGCAAGTAAAACGGCTCGCCAGATGACGCGTTCGGACTATAACCGCTTCGACCTGCTGATAGGTATGGACTCATGGAATATCCGCAACATGCGAAATATCTGTGGGGGCGATCCGGAGGACAAAATCAAGATGCTGATGGACTACACCCATCGTCCAGGCGATGTGGCAGACCCTTGGTACACCGGCGATTTCGAAGCCACCTGGCGCGACGTCCTCGAAGGCTGCCAACAACTCTTGGCTGAACTTGAGACCAGGTTATAGAAGTAATGACTCGCACACCGAGTTATTATTTTTTTTAATTTTATCTACCACACTACCACAAGATTGCTGAAAGGTTTATGTACAAAGGATTTAAGGCGTTGTGGTAGATGTGTGGTAGATGGTGGAAAAAGTTCATGAAAATGGCGAAAAAGTGAAATATTTAACAGTTTTTCTTTGCTTTTCTGCTTAAAATTTAGTATCTTTGCATACATTTTTAAACTAAAAGCAAATAGTATCAATTTATGAACGAAAACTATGAAATAACACCGCTCAGCAGTGATTTCGATTTCTCAAAGGTGCCCGGCTGGTACACGTTCTGTTTCAATTCTGCCTGTCCCCTGCACGAACAGTGTATGCGTTTCTTAGCAGGCACCTATGTCCCGAAGAAAGTGCTAACGGTGCGATGCGTGTTGCCTCACGCTCTGCAAGACGGCAAATGCCGTTGGTTTGACAAGATTCAGGTTGTCACTATGGCACTTGGGTTTTCCCATCTTTTTGATCAGGTGCTGAAAAGAGACTACACCATGATGCGCAAGAGACTCACGGCAAAACTGATAGGTCCCCGCCAGTATTATGAGTTCAAACGTGGCGACCGTCCCTTGTCTCCCGAACAACAGGAGATGATACGCAGAGTGGTACGTAGCTTCGGCTACGAATGGGAGGTGCCTTTCGACCGTTACTTTCAGGCCTATCGCTTTGGCAACCCAGTGGTTGATGAGTAGCCCTTGGTAGAAACGGTTTGTTTCTCCGTGAGAAAACAGTGTTTTCCCCGTGAGATAACAGTGTATTCCCCGTGAGAAAACAAAGCTCTCCCCGTAAGAAAAAACGCTTATCCCCGTATTCACATAAATTATAATTGTCCTATAAATGAAAATTACTTTTGTATTAAGAAACAAAAAGAACCAGTTGAAGGTTTCTACAAAAACCGTCGAACGCTTCATCGAACGTATCAAGACAGATACCAAAGAGGCTGCCGTGGCCCATCGTCGCCGCTTGCTCCATAGGGCAGGCTACATTGAGAGTTACGACAGTCAGTTTCCGTCGCACATGGTCTATCCTTGTGCCCAATTTGAAAAAGATGCCAACGACAATCTGCGCATGAAGTCGTTTAATGGGATGGTGGCTCTTGTGGTTGACAATCTGGAGCATCCTTCCGATGTTGAGGCAGTCAAGCAGGCAGCTCAGATATTGCACTATACGTTGGCGGCATTCGTGGGACCTTCCGAACGCGAAGTCATCATTTTGGTGAGGATAGCCACACCAGAGGGTTCGCCTGCTACCGAGGAAGAGGCCGACAGCTACTGCATGGCAGGCTATAAGTTGGCAGCAGCCCTCTATCAAGCCGTCCTGCCCAAGCCCGTCAGCTGGGGAACGTCGTCGGTTCGCACCAATTTCCACATGCCTCTTGATGCCCGGCCCTACCTTAACCTCAGGGCCATCGCTCTGCCTGTCAGCGAGAAGCCGATGCAAGTAGTTGAGCAGCAGTCGCAGATACCCGTGATAGTGCCAACGTCGGAAGAGGTTGAGGAGAAAGTGTCGGGCATCAGTCAGGAAACACGGCGTTTGATGGACTATCTGAATTCCCACTATCAGTTCCGCTATAATACCACGATGGGCTACACCGAGTATAAGGACAATGTCTATAAATATATGGTATGGACACCTGTGGACGACCGAGTGCTGAAGGGGCTGACGATGAAAGTGCGCCTGGCAGGCATTGAGGCTAACGATAACGACGTGCGCCGCTATGTACAGTCGGATATGATTCGTCCCTATAACCCCGTCAGCGACTATCTGTGGGAGCAGTATGGCAAATGGGACGGCACCGACCACATACGCCGCCTCGCGCGTACCGTACCTACTAATAATCCTCACTGGGAAAATTGGTTCTACACATGGTTCCTGGGTATGGTGCGCCAGTGGCAGGTGGCTAACTTTGCCAAATACGGCAATCAGGCAGTTCCTCTGCTTATCTCCGCACAAGGGTGGAACAAGACTACCTTCTGCGAACAGTTATTGCCTCCAGAACTGAGTTGGGGCTATACCGGTAATCTTCAGATGAACGACAAACGACAGGTGTTGCAACAGATGGCACAGATGCTGCTGATTAACCTCGATGAGTTCAACCAGATATCACCACAGATTCAGCAGGGCTTCCTGAAGAATATTATCACCTTGTCGTCAGTGAAAATCAAGCGTCCTTACGGGCGTCATGTAGAAGATTTTCCCCGTCGCGCCTCGTTCATCGCCACCACTAACCAGCCCGACGTACTGGCAGACCCCTCGGGAAGCCGTCGCTTCTTGGGTGTCGAACTGACGGGCCCCATTGATATGAGCACCCCGCCCAACCACGAGCAGCTCTATGCACAGGCGATGCAGGCGCTTCACCGTCACGAACTGTACTATTTCGACGCTGAGGCCACCCGGCAAATTATGGAGTCGAATCGCCGATTCAGTGTCAAGACACCCGTTGAGGAGTTCTTCTTCGATTACTTCGAACCGGCTGCCGATGAAAACGAAGGTCAGTGGATGAGTGCAACAGCCATCCTTCACTTTCTCAAAGACGAAATAGGCATTTCGCTGCTCCGTCCAGTCAGTGTCATCAAGTTTGGTCGCCTGCTGTCCGGCATTCCAAATCTGCCAAAAAGACTGACAAGGACCAATTCTGAGTATCTTGTCAAGCACAAATCTACCACCCACCACACATCTGCCACAACACTGAAAGACCTGTAATTATGGGCCTTTCAGTACCCTTGTGGTAGATGTGGTAGTTTTTTTAAGTAAAAATTATTCCACTTCTTGCTTCGCATATCAGAATGGCGAGAATAAACAAATTTACATTTTTGCTAAAAATAATTAGTTAAAAATTTGTTTAGTTTGGCAAAAATGTATTATATTTGCACCCGAAAAGTGTCAAAACACTTCCTTAATGTATCATGTGAGCACTAGAGACGACTTTACTACTAGTTCGTAACTATTAACTATAAATTTATAATTTAACAACCTAAGTATGAATCGAAAAATGAGAAAGACTGTGCTGTTGGTAGGAGCATGCCTATTGGGTATGTGTTCCATGCAGGCCTATGCTGGTGATGCAAGTTCACCGGTGCCTGAAGTGCAACAGACCAAGAAGATCACAGGTACCATTACGGACGCGCAAGGTCCCGTCATTGGTGCAAGTGTAGTTGTGAAAGGTACATCGAATGGTGTTGCAACAGATTTCGATGGTAACTTTACTCTGAATGTCAGCCAGGGCCAAACCCTTGTGATTTCCTACATCGGTTATCTGACCAAGGAAGTCAAAATCGATGGACGTAGCCATTATGACATCACGCTCTCGGAAGACAATGCGCTGCTCGATGAAGTCGTAGTTGTCGGTTACGGTACGATGAAGAAGAGTGACCTGGCAGGTGCTACAGGATCTATGGACGAGAAGAAGATGAAGGGCTCTATCATCACCAACCTCGACCAAGCTTTTGCAGGACGTGTAGCAGGTGTGACCTCTATGGCAACCTCTGGTGCTCCTGGTTCTTCTACCTCAATTCGTGTGCGTGGTCAGGCAACAATCAATGCCGGAGCCGAGCCTCTTTATGTAATTGACGGTGTTATCTGGAACAATTCAAACTCTTCTGGTGCTTCAGTTGGTTTGGGTGACCGTCTGGGTAACGGTTCTGTTTCATCAGTATCTCCACTGTCAACTATCAACCCTGCCGATATCGTAAGCATGGAAATCCTGAAGGATGCCTCTGCCACCGCTATCTACGGTGCTCAGGGTGCTAACGGTGTCGTACTGATTACCACCAAGCATGGTAAGACAGGTGAAGCTAAGTTCTCTTATGACGGTATGGTGGCTTGGCAGCGTCAGTCAAAGCGTATTGACATGCTGAACTTACGTGAGTTTGCACAGTATTATAATGATATGGTAGCCCAAGGCAGTGCGACAGAAGATGCTGTTCTGAGTGATCCAAGTGCGTTGGGTAAAGGTACTAACTGGCAGGATGCCATTTTCCGTACAGCTTTGCAGCACCAGCATCAGGTGAGTGCACAGGGTGGTACAGAAGCCGTTAAATACTATGTCAGCGTAAACTATATGAACCAGGATGGTACTATCATTGGTTCAAACTTTATGCGTAATGGTGCCCGTATCAATTTGGATGCTCAACTGAAGCCTTGGTTGAAACTTGGTTTGAATGCCAACTATTCACACACCTCTGAGAAGTTGTTGAAGGCCGACCAGGATGAGGGTGTTATCACTTATGCACTGACCACACCTCCTTATCAGCCTATTTATGACATTGAAGGTGGCTACACTTCTGTTTCCCGTGAAGGAATGAGCAATCCTAACCCTGTTGCATTAGCACTGATGAATGACTATCGCTACAAGCGTAACCTGCTGAGTGGTAACATCTTTGCTGAGGTGACATTCATGAAGGGTCTGGTTTGGCACACGGAAATTGGTTATAACTTTAACTGGGACCGTGCTTCAACCTTCGAACCAACAGTTAGCTTGGGTAACTGGACCAAAGCTCAGAACCAGGCTCGTTTGCAAAAGACCACAGGTCAGTTCATTCAGATTAAGAACTACCTTACTTATAATGGTCAGATTGGCAAACACAGTTTCTCTGCCATGATTGGTCAAGAGTCATGGGAGAGCAAGTGGGACTATGTAAGTGCCTATAATACAGACCTGCCGGCTAATTCTATTGCGAACCCCGCATTGGGAACTGGTCAGGCTGAAATCGGCTCAGGCTTCGGCTCAAGTTCAATGGCTTCATTCTTCACGCGCGAAACCTATAATTATGACGATCGCTATTTAGCAACCTATACCTTCCGTCGTGACGGTAGCTCAAATTTCGGTCCCGACAGACGTTGGGGTTCGTTCCATTCATTTGCTGCCGCTTGGCGTTTCTCAAATGAATCATTCGTTAAGAAGTTCGCAGAGAAGTGGCTGTCAAACGGTAAGCTTCGTATTGGTTGGGGTCAGACCGGTAACTCGAATATCGGTGGTGGCAAGTGGGCTTCCGACCTATCAGTTATGGAGACAGGTCTTGGAACCAGCTATCGTCCTGCCCGTATCGCCAATAGAGAAATTCACTGGGAGAAGCAAGAGCAGACAAATATCGGTCTTGACCTTGGTTTCTTCGACAACAAGATTAATATTACACTTGACTGGTATAAGAAGATTTCTGACGACATGTTGATGCCTATGCAGTTGCCTTCTTATATGGGTACCAGCGGTAACGGTTCTTCTGCTCTTGCAGCACCTTGGGGTAACTATGGTAAGATTGAGAATACAGGTCTTGAGCTCACTGTCAACACTCACCCCATCTCAACCAAGAACTTCTCTTGGGATTCAGAGTTTGAAATCTCTTGGAACAAGAATAAGCTGAAAGAACTCGCAGGAACAGCCAGTGCCTCTATCTATGGTTATGGTATGTGGAGTGATATCGTTTCAAAGAGTGACGTAGGTCAGCCTTTGTTCCAGTTCTACGGTTATGTATGTGATGGCGTCTATACCAGTCTTGAGGATATTGAGACCAGTCCAAAGCCTGTAGCATACAACAATGCCGGCTTCAACCGTTGGAACACTGTTTGGGTAGGTGATATCAAGTATAAAGACTTGAACAGTGACGGTATTATCGACGAGAACGACCGTACCTATATTGGTAACCCAATGCCTAAGTATACATTCGGTTGGACGAATACTTTCCGCTATAAGGATTTTGACCTGACAATTTTCATTAACGGTTCTTATGGTAACAAGGTATTCAATTATCTCCGTATGAAACTTGATGGTATGAACAGTGTATGGCAGAACCAGGCCGCTTCAGTAAACGGACGCTCTACCATTACTCCTATCGATCCTAATAAGGACTATACCAACGGTTACGTAGGCAACAACTCAGGAACTGTTTATAATTGGTACGACGATATTGACAACGTACACGTTGTGAATCCTACAGGAATGCCAGCTGTACGTTTGAACGACCCGAACAACAACCGTCGTATCAGCGACCGCTATGTTGAAAACGGAAGCTATCTGCGTATGAAGAACATCACCTTAGGTTATACTCTGCCTAAGAAATGGGCTAAGAAACTGTATTTGGATAATGTACGTGTTTACTGCAACATCCAGAACCTCTTTACTATTACAGGTTATGACGGTTACGACCCCGAGGTTGGTGCTTCAACAGCTGATACCAATGGATACGTCTATGGTCTTGATAACGGACGCTACCCGTCTCCAACTGTTTATTCATTTGGTGTTAACGTATCATTCTAAATATAATTCAAGGAATAATTATGAAACTATATAATATCAAATCATTAGCATGCATCGCGCTTCTGGGACTGTCAATGTCGTCTTGCGAGAAATATCTGGACAAGCCCACAGAAGATGGCTATGATACTTCCAACTATTATAGCAACGATGCCCAGTGCCGTGCAGGTGTTAACTATCTGTACAACTCACCTTGGTACGACTTCATGCGTGGATTCTTTAAAGTGGGTGAGGTTATGTCTGGTAACTACTACATGGGCAGTTCTCCCTATCTGACATTTACATTGGACGGCTCGGATGCTGACTTGGCAAATATGAGCGCATCGCTTTGGGCTGTTAATACCCATTCGACTACCGTTTATAACAATATCAAGAATGCCAGTGGTGCTTCTGAGGCTGTCAAGAATGCCACTATGGGCGAATGTCTGACATGGAAGGCAATGGCCTATTTCTATATGGTACGCTCTTTCGGTGCTGTGCCCATTATTCATATGCCGGTAGAAACTATCAACTCTCAGCAGTCCACTTCACTTCGTAAGGCTAAGATCAGTAATATTTATGATTACATCATCATATTGCTGGAGAAGGCTATCACCTTATTGCCTGATTCTGACCCCACGAAGAACGGACGCATTGACAAATACGCCGCCAAGGCTCTGCTCGCCAAGGTTTATCTGACAAAGGCCGGTTTCAGTGAAGAAAACACTATTTATAACCCAGGAACCTATAGCTACATCACATGTACGGCTCACCAGCGTAATGCAGCAGATTTGGCAAAGGCTGCCGAACTGGCTCTCGATGTTATCGAGAACAGCGGACGTAAACTGATGGATAACTATTCGGATATCTTCCGTGGTGAGAACAATGTCTGCGACGAGGCTCTTATCTCATGGGCTTGGACAATGGGTTCACACTGGACCTGCCAGAACTCTTTCCACTGCGACCTTTCTATCGAAGGTTTCGATGAGAATGGTGACTGTTGGGGTGGCTGGGGTGGCCCATCTGTTGACCTGCAGGATGCTTTCAACGAAAACGCTTTGAGTACTACCCGTCAGAATGTTGATGCCCGTCGTAAGGCTACGATGATGATGGTTGGTGATACTTATGACTATTTCTATGCTGATTGCGGCGGCTTCGAACTGATGAAGTTCTGCTATGGTGGATTTGAAAAGGACGGACATCCTGGTCCTGGCCAGTGGGAAAGTCCTACCGGTGCCGGCGAGGTTAAGCATCTCTACGGTGACAATGCCGACCACGCCCGCTTCTATGGTGCAAATGCAGGACGTATGGCTTCAGCCCTCTACACCCACCTGTTGCGCTTGGCTGATGTTTACTTGATTTACTGCGAGGCAGCTATGGGAACTAACTCTTCTTCAAGTGATCCCAAGGTGCTGGAGTATTTCTATCAGGTACGTCACCGCTCGGTGAAGGGTTACGAGAAACCGACTTCTATTACATGGGAAGACATTTGGAAGGAGCGTCGTCTTGAGCTTGCTTGCGAAGGTGACCGTTGGTACGACTATGTACGTCGTTACTATTATGACCCCCAAGGAGCCATTGCTGAAATCAAGGCTCAGCGCCGTAACGGCTATAATGGCCTGAATGATCTCTATAAGAACTACTATGAAAGTGGCGCATGGGATTTGGCAGGTCACCCAGCATCCTACGATACTGGTGCTGCTGCTCCTAATGTGACCGACCGCAGTTTTACTATTCCTTTGCCTTCTGCAGACATTTCCTACAACCCATTGTTGATGGAAGCTCCCGAAGACTTTGATTTAAGCGGAATTACTTTCTAAACCTTTAAAGCAAAAATAGATATGAGATACAATAATAAATTAAGCAGTCTGATACTGACAATTATAGCCGTGGCTTCAAGCTTCTCGCTACAGTCATGTAAAGACCAGCCCGACGAATTCAAGTTGTCAGATGGTACACCTACTATCTACTATATTCGTCCTG
>JAEEGF011683243.1_pt1 | contig 15424 bp, 9 predicted proteins | sample 9134171 | NCBI WGS metagenome assembly JAEEGF01 (sample SAMN16246542, study PRJNA631951) | gut metagenome | biome: gut microbiome; feature: rumen; material: AP-attached | host: Bos | place: Iran: Karaj | collected 2018-10 | reverse complement strand
AGACACGTCCTTGGCGGAGCCTGGCCAGCAAGCACGCTTGCTGACTAGTAGAACAGGATGAATTATGAACAGCATCAAGGGGCAAGCGGTTGTATTTTCGCCCAAAAAGCGGGCGAAAATCTCCACCGGCAAGCCTGCCCCCTTGATACTGCGCCGGGGTTATGATGTAGGCACGGGTGTAGGGAAAGGTAGGGCACTTCGAGCCTGTTGAAATCTGCGATTTCTAATTTTCCAACAGGCTCTTGGACTAATTTCAGCCTGTTGGTTTCTCAATAATTCTTGATTTCAACAGGTCATTCCCACTAAAATAGCCTGTTGTTTTATGGCAATTGTAAGTTTCAAAAGGATAAGCAGAGAATGTCTGCCAAATCTATGAAAATGCAGATTATGGCAAATGTTTTTAGAGAGATATATCTGACTATTTCTACGAGTTGAAAGCTTCGTTTCAAGCATGACACTCGTAGGAATTCACAAAGAAAAGACACCCAATACGAGTACATAGCTCTATTTCGTTTTTTACACTCGTAAGAATTACTAGAGAAAGAGGTTATACCTACGAGTGCATGCCCTTATTTCCGTCTTTGTACTCGTAGATGTCCCCACAAAAACAGGCAATTACTACGAGTACAAATCTTTATTTCCACTTTTGCACTCGTAGATGCTTCCAAAAAGCAAGCAATTACTACGAGTCCAAGGCTTTATTTACACTTCCGCACTCGTAGACAACCACTAAAGAGATGACTTTCAATACTGCACTCCCCTCTTTTCCCTGATCACCATTACTTCAGAGCCCCGCTTGCGCCAAGCGGGGCGACTTGCAGTTAAAAACTATCGCAGAAGCCACAACCAAGAATCAGCCTTTTTCTTTTCGCTGTAATTAAGAAATGATAAGCAAAGTTTAGTTAGAACCAGGGCCTGGCAAGGAAGTAAAATTATAAATGGAAATCAATTAGATTCATTATAAACATCATAGGAGATAAGAATGAGCGCATCATTAAGTCGTGGTTTTAAAATTGCAGATAATAATTTCATAGCTGAACTTGTTATAGAAGAGACCGCTTTTGAGGGAGTTAAGGAAATAGGCGAAACTGTTTCTGAGGATCTGTGTCTGGTGACAGGTAAAATGCCTCACCAGGTCAGGACTTTGGAGGAAGTGAGCACAGAAAGTGCTATTCTTGTGGGCACGCTTGGAAAGAGTAAGTATCTGGATGCATTATTTGAAGAAGGTGTATTGGACAGAAAGGCAATTGAGGGAAAAAGAGAAGTATTCCTGATAGCTGCTGTAGAGTCTGACCTTACAGATAAGAAGCTCCTTGTAATTGCAGGAAGTGATAAGAGGGGTACTATCTATGGTATGTTCCACTTATCCAAGATGTGCGGAGTGTCACCTCTTGTTTACTTTGGAGATGCTCTTCCTGAGAAAAAAGAAGTTCTCGAGGTGGAAATCCGGTCAGATTCTAATGTTTTCGTCTCCAAAGAGCCTTCAGTTTATTACAGAGGCTTCTTTATAAATGATGAGTGGCCGGCATTTGGTAACTGGGCGACAGATACCTTTGGCGGTGTAAATGCAAAGTGCTACAGGAAAGTGTTTGAGCTGCTTTTGAGGCTTAACGGAAACTATATATGGCCGGCTATGTGGAATTCCAATTTCTCTGAGGAGGGCCCCGGTATAGAGAGCGCCAAGCTTGCAGATACTCTGGGAGTTGTCATGGGGACATCACACCATGAGCCCTTGTTCAGAGCGGGAAATGAGTGGCAGCAACAGTACAGGAACTACGGCGATGACAATACCTGGAGCTTTATGTCCAATGGAGATGCCATCACCAGATTCTGGGAGGATGGCGTTGACAGAAATAAGGAATTTGAGAGCGTCATCACTATCGGAATGAGAGGAGAGGCAGATTCCAAGCTTCTTCCTGAGGATGCCACCATGAAGGACAACATTGAGGTGGTAAAAAAGGCAATTCTTGCTCAGGACAAGATTCTCAGGGAAAAGATTTCCGATGATTTTACGCAGGTTCCAAGAATGCTGGCTATCTACAAGGAAGTTGAGGATTATTACTACGGAGATGAAACCTGCCAGGGACTTAAGGACTGGGATGAACTTAAAGACGCTATCTTCCTTTTAAGTGACGATAACCACGGAAATCTCAGAAACCTTCCAACGGAGAGTGAGAGAAATCACCCCGGCGGATATGGAATGTACTACCACTTTGACTACCATGGAGCGCCCATAAGTTATGAGTGGACCAACTGTAACCGTCTCACCAAGACCTGGGAGCAGATGAGCCAGGCCTACGAAGCAGGCGTTACCAAGATGTGGATCGTAAACGTGGGCGACCTCAAGGAGATGGAATATCCCCTCAGTTTCTTCATGGACCTTGCCTATGACTTCGACAACTTGGGTAAGAACGGTCTCAACAGGACAAAAGAATACGTTTATTCCTGGATAGATAAACAGTTTGGAAACAGACTCACTGCTGCGCAAAAAGATGATATGTTCAAGGTCCTTGAGGGCTATACAAGATTTAATGCCCTTAGAACCCCTGAGACCATGAATGACATGATCTATCATCCTGTTCACTACAGAGAGTCTGAGAGAATTTTAGAAGAAGTCAGAGAAATCCTGGCTGTGGCAGATAAGCTCCACGGTGAGCTGACAGATGAAGCTCTTTTGACCTACGAGAGCATGATCTATTATGCCGCGGCAGCTTCTCTTAATATGATAATTGCCTGGATTCTGACGGGATTTAATCACAACCTGGCAGCAAAGGGAAGCTTACAGGCCAACAGCTACATTGATGAAATAGAAGAGAGAATAGCTCTTGATCAGAAGCTGGTGGATGAGTTCCATGCCATGGCAGGAGGTAAGTGGAACCACTGCCTTAGCTCAGCCCACACCGGATTCAGGAGCTGGGATGACAGAGAGTGGTCCTACCCTGTAGTTCAGAAGGTGTCCCCTTTATCAGTGGCAAAGGCCATGATCAGCTTCAGAGGTCAGGACAGATACCACCTGGGAGCTTACTGGCAGGATATGGCGCCCCTTGCTAATAAAGACTTCTGCAGACCGGAGACAAAAGAGGTTCTTCTGGATGTGGATACCAGAGGTAAGGTTGGCTTTAATTATGAAATTAAGCTGGATTCCGATGTCCTTAAGATGGAAAACGCCAAAAAACATGTATCCTGCGGCGACGGCGTAAGAAGTACCGTAGTCTTTACCCTTAACAAAGATGCCCTGGAACCGGGAAAAGAATACAATGTAAAGGGCAAGGTAGACGTTACTTTTGACAATGGACAAAAAACCTGCGTTGACCTTGAATTCACAGTAAAACAGGGCGCTCAGGCCTCAAATAAGTGCAATGCTGTGGATGCAAATACTCAGTACATCGTTATAGGCGCTGATGCCTTCGCAGAAAACAAGCACGAAGACAATGCAGGCTTTGAAGTTGTGGACTTCCTTGGAAGAGAAGGCTCAGCCATCAAGAACTTCCCTGCCATGAAAACTTTTGATAAAGCAGAGAATGCGCCATTCGTCAGCTACGAAGTAAATGCTGATGAAGCCGGTGAGTACGATGTGAGATTCTACCTCATGACCAGAAATCCTTCCTTTAAGGGTGGAAGACTTAAGTTCTTCTACAGCGTCAACGACGCTGCACCTGAGACTGCTTATGGTGTTTCTGACCATTACTACACAGAATGGCAGGATACAGACTGGGCTCAGGGAGTTCTCAGAGGCGGAAGAAACATTGAATACAGTGTTTCTCTCAAAAAGGGCAAAAATGTTCTGAAAATATATGCCGGAGAACCCGGAGTAATTATAGAGAAAATCCTGATCAAAAAGAGGGGCTTACGCATGCAGGAGAGCTACCTGCTGTAATGATACGTGATTGCGTTCTTGCTTTATTCTGAAAAAAGTATTAATATCACTCTTTGACTGTTTTTAATTGTTATAATGAGTTATGAGGAATTAGCAATGAGTGAGAATACAACAATAGGACTTTCAACTGCAGACTACTTTTTTGATCTTCCAAAGGAACTGATAGCTCAGGATCCCATGGAAAAGAGGGACGAGTGCAGGCTTCTTTATATGCATAAAGACACCGGAGAGGTGGAGCACCACGTATTTAATGAGGTGATCAACTATCTTGAGCCCGGAGACTGCCTTGTCCTCAACAACACAAAGGTTATTCCTGCAAGACTCCTTGGAGTTAAGGAAGAGACAGGAGCAGCGGTTGAGATTCTTCTTTTAAAGAGAAAAGAAGCTGACGTATGGGAGACACTGGTTAAGCCCGGCAAGAAGTTAAGACCCGGCGCCAGAGTTTCTTTTGGCGATGGAATATTAAAGGCAGAGATCATGGACATAGTGGATGAGGGTAATCGTCTCGTGAAGTTCTACTATGACGGAATCTGGGAAGAGGTCCTCGATAAGCTTGGAGAGATGCCCCTTCCTCCTTATATTACCCACAAGCTTCAGAACAAGAACATGTATCAGACCGTTTACGCCAAGTTTGAAGGTTCAGCGGCAGCACCTACAGCAGGTCTTCATTTCACGGATGAGCTTCTTGAGAAAATCAGGGAAAAGGGCGTGGATATGGCTTTTGTTACCCTCCACGTGGGACTTGGAACCTTCAGACCTGTAAAAGTTACCAATGTTAAGGAACACCACATGCACACAGAGTGGTATCAGGTTACTCAGGAGGCCGCCGATAAGATAAATAAGGCCAAGGAGTCCGGCCACAGAGTTATCTGCGTTGGAACCACCAGCTGCAGAACCATCGAGAGCGCCGCTTCTGAGGACGGAAAAATAGGCGCCTGCAGCGGAGATACCTCTATTTTCATTTATCCGGGATACAAATTTAAACTCATGGATGGACTTATCACCAATTTCCATCTTCCGGAGTCAACATTGGTGATGTTGGTTTCAGCTTTTGCCGGCAGAGAGCATGTGCTCAACGCCTATGAAGAGGCTATAAAAGAGCGCTACAGGTTCTTTTCCTTTGGAGATGCCTGTCTTTTCATATAAAAAGAGCTGGAAAACTTGCCGTAATAACGATAATCGGCTATTATTATAAGTGGATTGTATGACTCAGTTCTAAATGGGGGTAAATATGGAAGAGAGAAGAAAGCACAAGAGATTGGAACTTACCGGAGAAATGCTTGCTAAGGAATTGTCCGGTAGCGGTGACGATGGGTCTTTTGATATTGACATTACAGACTGCTCCAGAGATGGAATAGGCTTTAGTGTTGACAGGCCTCTTACTATCGGCAGTAACTATGAGGCAAATCTTACTCTTTGGAACAAGGATAAGATCCATGTGTTTATCCAGATAGTAAGAGCTGTTAAGTTGGAGAATACCTTCCACTACGGCGGTATCTTTATAGGCATGCCTGATTCAGACAAGATGAGGATCCAGGTTTATGAAACAGTAGAGGATGAGCTGGCCGCCCAGAAACAGCAATGATAAATAGCCTTATAAGAGCCGCCATAAATAGCGGCTCTTTTTTTACAGGAAAAAAAGGGGAAGTTGGAGGAAGTTATGAGTCGAAAAAGAGGGTATGAGATTCTGATTCTTTTGACATATATTGCCATGAGCGGTGTATGTATTTATCTGCAGTTCTTTTACAAAAATCAGGCGGGGAGTCTTTCAAACCTGATTGTGAATGTGACTATGCTGGTGCTGGTGGGGGCTATACTTACATCCAGTTGCCTTGGCAGCCTTCTTCCGGTGGCTTCCATTACGGCGGACCTCATAAGGGTTACGGAAAAGATTGATGAGGATGCCAAGAATTCTCATGACTATCTCTGGACCAAATATGGCAGGGAAAAAGAGGAACTCTTCAGGGATTTTAGACTCCTTAGCTGTTACAGAGACTATCAGGTGGAACTGGAGAGGATAACCAGAAACGAGAAGACCTATTACAGATGCGATATCGAGGATTATATAGGTTACGACCTCATAGACAGTGTCATCCACAGAGAGCGCACCAATCAGGTGGCAGGAGTTATGACAGGTCTTGGAATCCTGGGAACTTTCGTGGGCTTGTCCCTTGGACTTCAGAGCTTTAACACCGGCACAACTGCTGAGATCACCGGAAGCATCGAGCCCCTTATGAACGGTATAAAGGTGGCCTTCCATACTTCCATTTATGGTATGGTCTTTTCCCTGGTGTTCAACTATGTGTATAAGAGAAGACTGGACGAGGCAGAAAACGCTGTAACCCAGTTCCTGAGCTCATTTAAGAAATATGTACTTCCTGATACGGATATTGACGGCACCAACAGAATGATGGAGCTTCAGATGAAGCAGACTCAGGCTATTCTGAACCTTTCGGATGCCATGACCAATACTTTGCCACAGCAGCTTAGGGACATTCTTGAGCCGGAATTTGAACACTTCGACAGCACTCTTGATAAGTTCGCCAGAATGAGTACCAGAAATCAGATGGAGCAGCTGGAGCGCGTTGTGGATGCCTTTGTGGCAGAGCTCAATAATTCCATGAGCAGTTCTTTTTCAAATCTGTCCAAGGTAATCAATCAGAGCCTGTATATTCAGGAGAATAACGAGGAAAAGATAAAGAAGGTCTATATCCAGAATGCCGCAGCCTGCGAGAGCCTCACCAAGGTTGCCCAGCAGATGAAGGATGTGGCGGATACTTTGGAAAAATACGTCAAGGATGTTCACACCCTTGAAGCAAATATAAAGGCAGAGTCTGATTTGTTAAAAAAGGCATTGGGGGAATAGTAACAGGGGACTATGAGAAGGAGAAGACAGAGAGATACTGAAACTACATACTGGCTATCTTACTCTGATATGATGGCAGGTCTTTTGCTGACCTTTGTCCTTATTATTTCTTTTACCATGCTTCATGCCAAGATGGACTACGACGAGAAGACTTATGAGCTCAACGGCAAGGAACAGGAGCTCTCAGTGAAGGCCTCTGAGCTGGAAAAAGAGAGGGCGCTGGTCTCTGAGCAGGCGGAGCAGCTAAATGCCCAGGAGGAGGCTCTTGCCGAGCAGGGAAAAAAGATTGCCATTCAGGAAGAGACTCTGAAGGAGCAGCATGAGCTCTTAAATAAGCTGGAAGCTGTTATGAGTGAACAGCAGCAGAAGCTTGACGATATAATAGGAATCAGGGCTGACCTCATTCAGGACCTCAGCAGGGAGTTTGGTAATTCTGACCTGAAGGTGTCGGTGGATGAGAAAACCGGTGGAATAACCTTTGATGCCAGCATCCTTTTTGATTATAATAAATCTGAATTAAAGCCTTCGGGAGAGGATTTTTTGTCGGATTTCCTCCCAAGATATGTGGAAGTTCTCCTTGATCCCAAGTACAAGGACAATATTTCAGAGATAATCATAGAGGGACACACCGATACTGAGGGAAAATACCTCTTTAACCTGGAATTATCACAAAAGAGAGCTATGGCAGTGGCTGAATACTGCCTTGGAGATAAAAGCGGGATTCTTTCGAAGGAAGATCTTGAAGAGATGAGAAAGCTGGTTTCAGCAACTGGTAAGTCCTACAGCGACCCTGTTTATAATGAAAAGGGTGAAGTGGACATGGAGGCATCAAGGCGAGTAGAGCTTCTTTTCAGATTGAAGGATGAGGAGATGGTCAGAGAAATGATGGAGATCCTCAGCGAAGAAAATTAGTGTAAGTTAGGAGTTTTTATGAAGCTACTGCAAACGTCTTTTGACAGTGAATTTACAAAGACAATCAGAGATTGGGTAAAAGAGGTCAGTGATAATAATCAAACGGCTCTTTTCCACATATATGTTCCTTATGACAGGGAAGATGCAAGTTTAAGCCTTGAAGAGGTGAGAAATATTCTCAGAGATGAGGCGACTGATATCCCTGTTGTGGGCTGCAGCGCCACTGGAGAGATTTTAAAGGGGCAGATGAGTGACAGCGAAATTGTTGTCACCATGATGATATTTGAGGATCCAAACACAAAAGTTTATGTTATTCCTTTCTATGGAAAAGAAGTTAAGCTGGAAGTATTTAAGGTTCTGGATTTTGCCAGAAGTATTCCGAACCTCAAGGGAATAGAGATTTTGACGGCGGCATCCTATCAGCGCCTTGAGTCAGCGGGAAAAGTAATTGATGAGCTTCCTGAAGAAGTCGAAATCTTTGGCGGAGTGGCGGTTGGAGATGAAAAAAATTCTCCATATGTCTTTGCCAATGAAAGAGAGTGCAGCGGCGAAGGCTCTGTTGTGGCTTTTTACAGCGGACCTGAATTACAGATGCAGACCTACAGAATGTTTGGGTGGAAACCTATTGGCTATCCCCTTACGGTAACCCGCTCTGATGGCCCTGTGATATATGAACTTGATGGAAAACCTGCATATGATGTTTACAATCATTATCTGCAGATTGATAAAGAAGACAACTTTTTCTACGATGCCCTGGAGTTTCCTTTTGAAGTTAAGATGGGGGAAGCTGCCTATATAAGACATGCAAAGTCCGTCAACGAAGACGGCTCCATTGTCATGTCCACCAATGTTCCTCAGGGCAGCAGCGTCAGGATCACCTATGGCGATCCCAGAAGTATTATAGAGAGTACCAAGGAAACAGGCCTTCAGGCCATAGATTTTGCTCCCCAGGTGGTAAATATCATTAACTGCATGGGCAGAAAGCTCTTTTGGTCAGGAAGAGAAAATGTGGAGATAGGCGAGATCTCCAAATATCTTCATACTACGGGATTCAGCGCCCTGGGTGAGATCATGCGCTACAAGGGTACGACAGGTCTTAACAACCTTTCCATCATTGCAGTTGCCATGAAGGAAGGTAACAACACTAAGAAGATATATCTTGATTTTGACAAGATGGGCAAGCCTTCAAGCATGCCTATTACTGCCAGACTTGCTATTTTTATAAATACCATTACAGAAGAACTCATGGAGAAAAACAATCAGCTCAACGATATGCTGTATAAAGCTTCCCACGATGCTCTGACGGGGCTTCTCAACAGAGGCGCCATTGAGCGCGATATCTATGAGCTGGAGGACAGTGACTTCCATCTTATTATGTTCGATGTGGACGACTTCAAGATGATCAATGACAGCTACGGTCACCCTGAAGGAGACTGCATTCTTAAAATGATGGCAGGATACCTTGCAGAGAACATTGTAGTACTTCCGGGAGCTAAAGTTGGACGCTGGGGCGGCGAGGAATTCATGATTCTTTTGTCAGGATATTCGGATGCTGAGGCCGGCGAGTTAGCAGAGAGAATTCGCAGACAGGTAAAAGGCCTGTCAGATAGGCAGATAAGCGTTTCCATCAGTGTTGGCGTGGCGCATCATTTGGGAAGTGAGACTGTTCAGGAGACCATAAACCGCGTGGATGTGCTTTTGTATCAGGCTAAGAACCATGGGAAAGATTGTGTGCAGTTCTAGCAAGTTTTTGTTTGACTATTTTTTCGTGAGGTCTTATATTAGTAGGAGCGAATTTTAATAGAATCAAAGAGGTATTATTAATGAAAATTGTAGTAGTTGGAACAGGATATGTAGGATTGTCCAATTCAATCCTTCTCTCACAGTATAACGATGTCACAGCAGTTGACGTTGTTCCTGAGAAGGTTGAAATGATCAACAATAGAAAGTCTCCCATCGTAGATAAGGAAATCGAGGAGTATCTTAAGAAGGATAACTTAAGACTTCATGCTACATTGGATGCTTCAGCAGCTTATGAAGGCGCTGATTTCGTCATCGTATCTACACCTACAAACTATGATGAGAAGCTCAATTATTTCGATACATCTTCTGTTCTCAGTGTAGTTGATCAGGTTCGCAAGGAGAACCCTGACGCATATATTATTGTTAAGTCAACAATCCCTGTAGGTTATACAGAGGAGCTCAGACAGGAGTACCACACAGATCATATTCTTTTCTCACCTGAGTTTTTGAGAGAGGGACATGCTCTTTATGATAACCTTTATCCTTCAAGAATCATTGTTGGATATGATATCAACAGCCAGGAAGCAGAGGAGAAGGCTCACGAGTTTGCAGATCTTCTCAAGCAGGGCGCAATCAAGCAGGATGTGCCTACTCTGTTCATGAATTCCACAGAGGCTGAGTCAGTTAAGCTTTTTGCCAACACATTCCTTGCTCTCAGAGTATCATTCTTCAACGAGCTTGATACCTATGCAGAGCTCAGAGGTCTTAACACCAGAAACATTATCGAAGGTGTTTGCCTTGATCCCAGAGTTGGTAACTTCTACAACAATCCTTCCTTCGGATACGGCGGATATTGCCTTCCTAAGGATACCAAGCAGCTCCTTGCCAACTACGAGGATGTTCCTAACAACCTGATCACAGCTATCGTTGAGGCCAACAGAACCAGAAAGGACTTCATCGCTGACAGAATCTGGTCCCTTAAGCCCAAGAAGATCGGTGTTTACCGTCTTACAATGAAGGCAGGTTCAGACAACTTCAGACAGTCCGCTATTCAGGGTGTTATGAAGAGAATCAAATCCAGAGGTATTGAGTGCGTAGTTTACGAGCCAACCTATAAGGGAGATGACTTCTTCAATTCAAGAGTGGTAAAAGATCTTGATGCCTTCAAGAAAGAGTGCGATTACATCATTGCTAACCGTATCACACCTGAGCTTGAGGATGTAGTAGATAAGGTTTATACACGTGACCTTTTCGGAAACGAGTAAGATTTAACTGATAATAATAGAAAATAATTAAGCGCTGCGGAATGTGAATGTTCCGCAGCGCTTTTTGTCTGTTTGTATTAAAGAAGATTCTGAAGATCCTTGAAAAAGCTTGGGTAAGAGATGCCTACGCACTCGCTGTCAAGGATGCGGGTGGTGCCTTCTGCAATCAGGGCTGCCACTGCAAAACTCATGGCCAGACGGTGGTCATTGTGGGACTTGATGTCTGCACCGTGGAGAGGTTTTCCTCCGTGGATTACCATGCCGTCATCGGTGGCTATTATGTCACAGCCCATGGCCTTTAAGTTATCTACAACAGTGGCGATTCTGTTGGATTCTTTTACCTTGAGTTCAGCGGCATCTTTGATAACTGTGTCGCAGTCTGCCTGGGAGGCAATTACAGCCATAACCGGCAGTTCGTCAATCATCGTAGGAATATCTTTTCCGCCAATCTCGATGAGATCATTCTCATTGCCGTGAAGATGGCTGTATTTAACCAGGATATCAGCTTTGGGTTCCTGAGAATCATCATAATTAAGAAGGGTGATGTCAGCACCCATTTTCTTAAGGACTGTAAGGATACCGGCCCTTGTCTTGTTGACGCCTACGTTTCTGATGAGAACTTCGGAGCCGGGAACAAGAAGGCCTGCAGCAATAAAGTAAGCGGCGGAAGAAATATCGCCGGGAACGTTGACTTTTATGCCCTTTAATGGCATTCCCGGAGTCAGGATGGCAGCAGAACTGCCGTCTCTTGCAACTTCATTGTGAATGTCCGCTCCAAAGGCGCTGAGCATGATCTCAGTGTGGTTTCTGGAAAGAGCGGGCTCATATACAACAGTTTCTCCGCTGGCGTAAAGGCCTGCAAGAATAATGCAGGATTTAACCTGGGCAGAAGCTACGGGTGATCTGTAGCTGATGCCTCGAAGAGACTGATTTCCCTTTATGAAAAGAGGGCAGCAGCCGTTTCCGGCAACGGACGAAATGTTGGCACCCATCTGGGTAAGGGGCTTCATAATGCGCTCCATAGGTCTTTTTTCTATGGACTGATCGCCGGTTATCATGGAATCAAAGGGCTGAGCCGCAAGAATTCCTGACATAAGTCTGGTTGTGGTGCCGCTGTTTCCTGTGTAAAGAGTGGCAGCGGGCTTGTTCAGACCATGAAGACCTTTGCCGTGAACCGTAATTGTGGGAACTCCGTTGGTGGGCCTTATGGTGTGATCAATGAGAACCCCCATCTTTTTGAAACAATCGATTGTTGAAAGACAATCTGCGCTCTCAAGGAAGCCGGTGATTTCAGTGGTACCGTCTGCCAGAGCACCAAACATAATGCTCCTGTGGGAAATGGATTTATCCCCCGGTACAAAAACGTCTCCTTTTAGAGGGTGTGAAGCCTTCTCTAGTGAAATCATAGTTTATTTTCCTCCACTGTAGGTGCTTACTATGTAGTCGTTAGAAGATAAGGTGGCAATGGCCTGATCCAGTCCCGCCTTATCATGAAGCTCAATTCTGAGCGTACCGCGCTCGTATTCGCGGTTATGTACGATTCCTATATTTTTTATATTAATATTGTTCTGGGACAGAAGAACAGCAACGGATGCAAGGCGACCGGGCTGATCGTCAATCTCCACATGCATAACGTAGGTCTTCTGAATTGGACCGCTGGAGGTCTCGATAAAGGACTCTCTGTAGGTCCTGGCTGAGGAAAAGAAATCAAGAATCTTGTCCTCATCATGTTCATCAATGGCAAGCTTGATATCATAAAGAGAATCAATGTATTTGCCAAGAAGTTCGGAAATGTTGTCTGCGTTGGTATTGCAGATCTGTTGCCACATTACAGGAGAAGAGGAGGAGATTCTGGTGATATCCTTAAAGCCTCCTGCTGCAATGGTCTTCATAAGGCCATTTTCTGAGTCGTTGTCATGAACAAGATTTACCAGTGACGCTGAAACCACGTGGGGTACATGACTTATGGCTGCTGTTATATAATCGTGCTGCTGATAAGGAACGATAAGAGGGATGGCACCCATTTTCTTTACCAGCTCGTAGTAGTCCTGAAGTCTGTTTTCATCAGTGTTATCAGTCTTTGTCAGAATGTAGTAAGCATTTTCCAAAAGAGCGGCCTTGGAATTCTTATAGCCGATTCTCTCAGTACCTGTCATGGGATGGCCGCCGATGAACTGGCCTTCAAGTCCCATTTCCTGAACCACCTGATGGATGCTGTTCTTGACACTTCCTATATCAGTAAGGGTTGTCTTAGGACTCAAATATGGCTGTAACAACCCCAGATTGTCGTTGTTGATCTCCACAGGAGCGCAGAGAAAAATGTAATCACACTCCGAAAATTCAGGGCCTATCTTGTAAAGCGGCACGTCAATGGTCTTCTCTGCATAAGCAGTGTCCACTGTCTCATGGTGCGGCGCATAGGCGATAATCTTCGAATCGGGCTCAGAGCGCTTAATAGCGCGGGCCATGGAACCGCCAATGAGTCCAAGTCCGATAAAACCGTAAGTTTTAAAGTCCATTTATGTAAAATCTCCCGAATTGTCTAATTTTTTCGTCAATTTACTATAACGCTTTGGCGCGCGAAAGTCAACGAGGGGGCGAGGGTGTGCTATGATGTCGGCGGTTTGGCCCATGGGCTACAATATATTGTGCAAATAGCCCAAAATACTTGTCTAATTTAGAATTCTTTAGTAAAATATTGTTATGAGATTTGTATGGGGTGAGGATCTTTATTGTTCAATAGTCATATAATCGGCCGGCTCTTGCAAGAGAGCTTGCTTTTTTATACCTGGCATGAACAGTCTTTGAGTTTCTCAAATAAAACCCAATATATTGCGACTGGAGGACAACATTTTATGAACGTTTACACAACTGACAAGATTCGAAACGTAGTTCTGCTTGGGCACGGCGGTGCCGGCAAGACAAGTCTTGCAGAGGCAATGGCTTACCTTGCTGGAATTACATCAAGAATGGGTAAAGTTGAGGATGGAAACACTCTCAGCGATTTCGACAAGGAAGAGCAGAAGAGACATATTTCAATCAGCACAACATCTATTCCACTTGAGTGGGAAGGACACAAGATCAATATTCTTGATACTCCAGGATTTTTCGATTTTGTCGGTGAAGTTGAAGAAGCTATGAGTGTTGCAGATGCAGCTATTATCGTAGTATCAGGTAAGGCCGGCATCGAAGTTGGTACAGAGAGAGCATGGGAGCTCTGCGAGAAGTACAAGCTTCCAAGAATGGTTTTCGTATCAGATATGGATATTGATGATGTTTCTTACAGACAGGTCGTTCAGGATATGACTGACAAGTATGGTAAGAAGATGGCTCCATTCAATCTCCCTATCCGTGAGAACGAGAAGTTTGTCGGATATGTAAATGTTATTCAGGAAAAGGGCTTCAGATGGAACGGCAAAGAGGTTGTTGAGTGTGAGGTTCCTGAATATAACCAGGCTAACTTAAAGCTCTGCAGAGATACTCTTATCGAGTCCGTTGCTGAGACATCAGAAGAGTTCATGGACAGATACTTTAATGGTGATACATTCTCAGAGGCTGAGATCAGAGCAGCTGTTCGTTCTAATGTTTGTGACGGAACCATCGTTCCTATCGAGATGGGATCCAGCACACTCTGTCAGGGTATCTATACACTGATGGATGATATCGTAAAATATATGCCAAGCCCAGAGAACCGCAAGATGGCTGGTATCAATACAAATACTAATGAGATTTTCGAAGCGGACTTTGACTTCTCCAAGCCAAAGACAGCTTTCGTATTCAAGACAATGATCGATCCTTTCATTGGTAAGTACTCACTTATCAAAGTTAGATCCGGTGTCCTTAAGCCAGACGACACAATGTTCGTAGCAAACAAGGACGTTGAGGTTAAGATCGGTAAGCTCTATATCCTTCAGGGCAACAAGGCTACTGAGGTACCTGAGCTTCACGCAGGAGATCTTGGTGCTCTTCAGAAGCTTGATATTTCTACAGGTGATACTCTTTCAACAAAGGCTACTCCTGTACAGTATGCTAAGATGGATATTTCTACTCCTTACACATCTATGAGATATCACGCTCAGAATAAGAGCGATATTGATAAGATTGCTCAGTCACTGGCTAAGCTTGCAGCTGAGGATCAGACCCTTAAGGTTGTCAACGACGCTGAGAACCGTCAGACACTTCTTTTTGGAATGGGCGATATGCACCTTGAAGTTGTTCAGAGCAAGCTTCAGAACGTATATAAGGTTGCAATTGATCTCACTAAGCCAAAGGTAGCTTTCAGAGAGACCATCCGTAAGAACTCAGACGTTGAGTACAAGTACAAGAAGCAGACCGGTGGACATGGTCAGTACGGACACGTTAAGATGCGCTTTGAGCCTTCAGGAGATGTTACAACTCCTTACATATTCGAGCAGGAAGTTGTTGGCGGATCAGTTCCAAAGAACTACTTCCCGGCTGTTGAAAAGGGTCTCACAGAGTCTGTTCAGAGAGGACCTCTTGCAGCTTACCCTGTAGTAGGTGTTAAGGCTACACTTTATGATGGATCATATCATCCTGTAGACTCCTCCGAAATGGCATTCAAGGTTGCTGCTTCAGGCGCATTCAAGAAGGGCTTTATGGAAGCCGGCCCTGTTCTCCTTGAGCCTATCGTATCTCTCAAGGTTACTGTTCCTGACAACTTCACCGGAGATGTTATGGGTGACCTGAACAAGAGAAGAGGACGTGTTCTTGGAATGAATCCTTCTCTTACAGGCAAACAGG
>JAEEGF010907393.1_pt1 | contig 15424 bp, 7 predicted proteins | sample 9134171 | NCBI WGS metagenome assembly JAEEGF01 (sample SAMN16246542, study PRJNA631951) | gut metagenome | biome: gut microbiome; feature: rumen; material: AP-attached | host: Bos | place: Iran: Karaj | collected 2018-10 | reverse complement strand
CGCTCGCTGTGCATCTTGTCGTGGCCGTGAAGGTTGAAGTAATCCTTGACGGGAAGGGCCCTGTAAGGACCTCCGCCGCTGACTTCACCGGCTGCGGAATGGGGGATGTAGTAGAGGCCGGGGTGCTCGCGCGGCACCATCTCGGCGAGATAGTCGTTGATCTCAGCCGGAGGATTGCCCTCGTTGCGGCCCACGTAGATGCCGATCGAAGGATGGTTGCGCACGCGGCGCACGTACTCCGTGGCGATCTCGTTGAAGAGCTCGGGATGGTAAGGGTTCGGACCGTCTGCGGGATTGGCCAGCCAGAAGTCCTGCCATACCATCACGCCGTGGCGGTCGCAGGCCTCGTAGAACTCCCTGTCGCCGGTCATTCCGACCCAGTTGCGGATCATCGTGAAGTTCATGTCGGCGTGGTAGCCCACGGCAATGTCATACTCGCGGCCGCGGTAGTTGAGCAGCTGCTCGGGGAAGCCCCAGTTGCCGCCGAATCCGATGAAGCGTCGGCCGTTGACATATACGGCGAGCCTCTCGCCGGTATAGCCGCGGTTCTGTCCTCCGTGGGGGAGATACTTCTCGAGCTCGAAGTCCATCTGGCGGACGCCGGTCTTGAAGCAGGTCTCGTCGGAGGTCTTGCCGTCGGCGACGAAGGAGAACTTCACGTCGTAGAGATTCTGCTCGCCGTAGCCCTTCGGCCACCAGAGCCTGGGATTGTTCAGGTGAAGTGCCGGGACCTCGGCGGGGCTGATCTTGACGAGCTTGCACTCGCCGGGGGCGAGGCTCTGGGCAAGGTCGAACATGACGTCTCCGAACGAGCCCTTGAGCGAGCCGGAGACGGCCTTGTCGGAATGGTTCACGAGCGTGACTTCTGCCAGGACGTCGGCAGAGGAGATGTCAGGCAGGGGCAGGACGGTACGCACGAACGGGTCGGCGATGCTCACCGCGCCCTTGTAGGCGAGATACACGTCGTCCCAGATACCGATGTCGCGGCCGCGGACGGTAGGGATCCAGTCCCAGCCGATGGTCGCGTGCATGGTCGGGTTGTCGGCGCCCACGATACCGCCGTTCTGGTCGGTGCTGTAGGCTGTCTGCGCCTTGATGGCACCGTAATGCTCATTCTCGTGGATGAGGACGGCCAAGTCGTTGCGGCCGTCCCTGAGGATGCCCGTGACGTCGAATTCCGCCTCGCGGAAAGCCCCCTCGATGCGGCCGACGGAAGCGCCGTTCAGATAGACGTCGGCCTTCCAGTTAATGCCGTCGAAGTGCAGGTACTGGCGCTCGGAGTCGACCTTGGCGTCGAAAGTGTCGCGATACCAGAAAGGCGAACGGAAGTAGGAGTCCGAAGCCAGGAACTGGTTGTCGGCAAAGTTGGGATCGGCCACGGCGCCGGCATTGACGTAGCTGGCCAGCACGGTGCCGGGGACTGTCGCGACCATCCAGCCGGCGTCGTCGAAGGACGGGCCGGAAAGGGTCGCGCCGTCAGCCTGTACCTGCGAAGCGCGCTGGAGCCTCCAGGCGCCGCCGGAAAGGTCCTGGCGGGCGCCTTGGCGCACTGCAGCGGTCTTCGGCACTACGGCGGAGCCGCCGCGGCCGAAGACCTCGAGCTCCGAGAGCTCGAGCGGCCGGCCGTCTGCGGAGCCGCTGAAGGCCACCTTCACGAAACGTCCCTTGGCGGCCTTGGCGAGCTTTACCTCACTGAAGCCTTCGGAACCGTCTATCTTCTCCACCGAATTCCATGACCTGGCGTCGTCGGAGACGAACACCTCGCCGGAAGCGGCGGGATTCAGCCAGTGGAATACAAGTTTGTCGAACGAGGAAGTGTAGCCGAAGTCGACGCTCACCCATTCGTCAGCGGCACCGGCGCTCCGCCAGGCGCTGACGAAATCCTTGCTCGGCAGCACGTCGAGCAATTCTCCGTCTTTGTAGAAGTTGACCGTATGAAGCGAGAAATCATTTGCATCCGGCAGCTTGAATTCAAGCAGGAAGGCCTCCAGGAGTTCAGGAGCAGCCAGGTCGAACACGCACGAAACGGTGCGGTTCGCGAAACCCGCCGCAGAGGCTATACCCAGTTCTTTCCATATCTTTCCGTCAGGAGACCCCTTCAAGACCAGCTGGGCCCCCTTTTCCTTTCCGAAAGGCATTGATGCCGTTCCAAGGACCTCGATCCTGTCGGCGTATACGCCCTTTCCGTGGAAGTCGATTTCGACTGTCGGGTCCGACGCCTTGAAATTGATACGCGAGTCGGGCTTGCCGTCGAAAAGTTTCTCGTGGTTGGGCCTGTCCACCAGCGTCCCGCCCCCGATCACATCGACGTAGGATACCGGACCATTGTCAATTATTCCGTCGGTAATCAGTTGCGAGGTAAGGTTGTAGTCATAGCTGGACGACTGGTAGGTTGCCCTTCCGAGCGCGATGTTGCGGTATGTATCGTCGCCCTTAACGACGGAAGGGGCTGCCGACTCATCGGGATTGCCCGGATAAACGCCGATGCCCCTCGTTCCGGCGGCCTGCTCGTGTGAGCAGGCTGCCATCACGATGAGGGAGGCGGTTCCTAAGATGATTGGAAAACGCTTCATGGTCGAGGTTTTATTTGATGTTCTTTATGTCTTCGTAGAAGAGGTAGTGCTTGTCAGCCTTCAAGGCTTTCAGGAGTTCGTCCGGCTTGGGCTGATAACCGGATTCACGGACACTGCGGGGTACGGCGTTACGCCAGGTCAGCACATAGGAACACTTGTAGTCCGGCAGGATCTTCTGCAGGTCCAGGCTGAGGGGGCCGCACTCGCTGAGCGCGAAGAGTTTGCCCTTCTCTTCTGCTGTCTGGGAAACGAAATCCATGGCCTTGCGGACGTTGCGGTTGAACTCCGCACCCTGGCCGTACCAGTCGATGGAGAGCATGTCGCAGTACGCGTCTCCGGGATAGCCGCGGAGGTACTCCTCCTTCGAATACACCTTGTCGGTGTTGTACATGAAGAGGATGTTGTGCAGGCCTTTGGCGCGCAGGTAGTTGACGGTATAGCGGAACAATGCGGCATACTCCTCGTCATAGCAACGGTCCCGTCCCCACCAGAAGAAATTCCCGGAGTGCTCGTGGTAAGGGCGGAAAAGGAACGGGATGAGATTGCCGTCGTCGTCCCTCCAGCTCAGGAAAAAGTCGGCGAGGCGGTCGAGCCAGGTATTGAACATTGCGTTATTCCCTCCTCCGGGCAGGACGCTGCGCACGGCGTTCATGCCGCTGGCGGACAGCATTTTGACCTCCCATGCAGAGCCGGCGCCATTGGGCTCCTTTACGCCTGGCCACTGCGAGGTGATGGGGTTCACAAGGTGCCAGCTGACGGTAAGGATGCCGCCGCGGTCGTGGAACCACTTCGCCATCTTGCGCATATGGGCGAAAGACACGGAGTCGAGGCTCCTGTCCTTTCCGAGTTCGAGTTCACCGAGCTCACATCCGGCAATGGCCGGATAGTCCCCGGTGTTGGCCTTTGTATCGGAATTGCCCTCGACCTCCCACCAGGTATAGCCGGTGAGAAGGTCGTCCTGATGGCCGTACATTATGCCCTTGTCGCGGATCCTGACGAGACGCTCGAGGAGTTTCTGCGCCTCAGGAGTAGCCTCCGGATCCGCGCATCTGAAGGCCTGCGCCGACATCGTCAGCGCGGCCCCCAAAGCGAGAATGGATAAAAGGATTCGTTTCATTATCTGTGTTAAGGATTAATTCTCCAGCAGGTCCTTCGCCGCAAGGACGAGGAACATGTAGTGCGAGGAGCCTCCTCCCATCACATACTCCACCTGCTGCCACAGGAACGGGAACACCAGCAGTTCGGGGAAGTCGGGACGGATAAGGGCTGTTCCGGACACCGTGCCGCCGGGGACGTACGTCCAGTCGGCGCGGTTGAAGCCATAGCCGACGGTAGTGGACTCTGCGCCCACGCCACCTGCGAAGGAGGCCTGGTTCAGACCGGGATGACGGCCGAGGATGAAATTGAGGGCGTCGAAGACCTGGTCGGGGGCGAAGATGTCAGGATATGCCTTGGCCAGGAAGTAATGGCGATAGCCGAAGGACTGGATGTCCCAGCCGGCACCCCAGATGCTGGGGCTGTACGGAACACCGTACGGAGTAGCGGCGCTCTGGCGGTCGAGCTGGTCACGGTATCTCACGAGGGCAGCGCGGAAGGCGTCGCACTGTTTCCTATATTTCTTGTCACCCTCCATCTGCTTCTCGATACGGGCCATGTACCATGCGCAGTTCGAGGCGGAAGCCACTACGGCGTCCCAGTTGCTGATGATGAAGTCCCAATACTGCTGCTCGCCGGTGGTCAGGTAGAGTTCGACGGCAAGCTGCATCTTGCTCATCGCACCGCCGCCGCGGCCGGTAGCCGGGACCTCGGCTTCGGCGAAGACTTTCTTGGCGATCTCGACGCAGCGGGCGGCAAGCGTGTCGTTCAGGCCGCGGAGGGCGCGGGCGGAAGCAGCCACGTTGGTGGCGACGCTCACGCCGTTGCTTGTATCGGGATAGATCCAGCGGTCGTCGTCGTTGGGAATGCCGTCAGTAGCATAGGAAGGATCGCCGAGGGTGGCGTACTGGCGGAGATTGTTCGTGATGATTCCCTTCGAGAAGCGGCCTCCGAGGCCGTCATAGCAGCCGACGACGTGTAGCATACCGTGTTCGATCTGCTGCTGGATGTCGTTCTTGCCATCAGGCTCGTGGATCTCGCACACGCGCTTGATCTGGTCGATGGCGGTGGCGTCGATCTCGGGGAGGAAACTTTCCAGGGCCATGGTCAGGATGTAGCATTCGTTGCCGGTGGTGTGGCGGACGTCGTCGTCTCCGGCATCATGCCAGCCGCCGATATTGGCACCGTGGACGCGGGTGTAAGGCTTCATCGGGACCTTGTAGTCCTCGGGCTGGACATAGCCGTCGATGTGGTTGCCGGGAGGAGCCATGATGGCATCGTCCATGTGGCAGGTGTTGTGCCAGACCTTGTACTTCTCGGAGACACGCATGTGGCACATCTGGTAAGGGAGGAAGTACTCGATGACGGGCTGCCAGACTCCCCTGTCGTAAACGTCGGGAGCGATGCGGAATATAGGAGACTTGCTGGAACCGTACTTGAGGGCATACAGACCCTCCTCCTCTATTTCGGAGAAGTCTACCTTAAGGTAATTGTAGCGGAGGAAACTGCCTTCCCACGGCACTGCCGGATAGTTCTTTACGAAATGCTCGCCGTCGGCCTCATAGCGTACGAGGGTCGCGCCCACGAGCGGAGCGTCGCGGCGGTCGGTCTCGATGATGGCGACCTTGCTCTGGTTGGGAAGATAGCCCACCTGCGAAGTCTGGACGACGGCAGGATAGGTCCAGCCGGGAACAACGTTGGGTTCGATATACCACTGCACGGCACCCTTGGTGGCACCGGCGGGAATCTCGGAACGGACCACGAACCAGCCGTTGGTGTGGTTCATACGGCCGTCGTAGAGTTTGAGGTCGGCACCGTTGAGGCTTTTGATGGTCAGGCGGCTGTAAGGGTCGTCCGGGCGTGAGGTGAAGACCTTGCCCACCGCATATGGCTCGGCGATGACGGCATCGGCTGTGTAAGGGCTGTAGCCCTCGCCGATCAGGTGTTTGATGTCCGTATCCGGAGCGTTCTTCGGACGGAAATCGCCGACGCTCCTGTAAACGTAACTCTCCTGGGTGATGACCGGGGAGTTGGGCTGCTGGGGATAGATGCCCTGCTTGTTATCCATGATCCACGGCTTGCCGAAAAGGTCGCCGGGGAAGAATTCGATGTTGAAACCTGCGCGGCCGAGGAGTTCCTCGGGGACCGGTTTGTCGAGATCGACAGTCACCAGGAAGCCCTTGTCCTGCGGCTGGAGCGTAACGACATAGGTAACCCTGTAGTCAGGGTAGATCATGGGATTGAAGCCGGTGAAGTGACGGCTCGAATCCGGGAAGCACAGGGTGGTGATGACCTTGTCGCCCTCAACCCTGCGGTTAAGTTGTTTAGGTACAGGCTGCCACTGGCCGGGAGTGGCATCGAAACGGATGTCGCCGTTGCTGGCGACACGATGCCCGTTCATAAGGACGGAGATACCGCCCTGGTGGCCCTCAGGATAGAAGTCGTCGAACGCCATGACGTCTACGCCATCCTTGTTGAAATACCCGGACGCGTTGATGTGGAAATCCTGGGCCCAAATTACCGCTGCGCAGGCCAGCGCTGCAAGCGTGAGTGTAAGTTTTTTGAAAATCATAGTGTTAGATTATAAAGTTGGTTAATATCCCGTACATGGTTATCAGTATTTTGCAAAGATAAAGATTCATAGTTAGAATAAGTAGTACTTTTTTTGCCGTCATGAATAGAAAAAAGACAGCTGCGCACGATTGCGCAGCTGCCATGTTGAAAAACCCGGAAAAAGCTAGATCAATACTTTACGTTCTTGACCGCATTCCAGTCGATATCCTTGGTGCTCTGTGCCACCGGAACGGTCGGAATGACCGCACCCTTGCGCACGAGGATCACCGCCTCGAGGTCGGCCGTGGTGATGTCGTTCCAACCGGCCTTGTAGACCTTTCCCGTCTGATAATCAACCCACTGCCCTCCGGGGAGATACACTTTGCGGGTCCAGTGGCGGAGGCCTGTAGTCGGCTTCCCTTCATTGCTCACCGGGCGCTGAGGCACATTGTAGTCCTGCGGCGTGTCGAAGATGGGGGCCACGAGGATGTCGCTGCCGAAGAGGTACTGGTCCTCGACCATCCACGCGACGGGATCGTCGGGATACTCGATGAACATCGCACGCACCATCGGAAGGCCGGTCTCCGTACACTTCTTTGCCTGCTCCAGGATATAGGGCATCAGCTTGTACTTCATCTCCGCGGAAGCGCGGTAGTAATCAGTGAACTCCTGATTGTAGAGCCAGGGTTCGGTCGGGGGCTCGCCGTGGCTGCGGGTGTGCGAACTAAGGAAGCCGAAGGGCAGCCAGCGGCGATAAAGGTCCTCGGGCGTGGACTTCACGAAACCGCCGATATCGTGGCTCCAGAACGGGAATCCTGACAGGCCGAAACTCATGCCGGCGTGCAGCGTGGAGAGCATAGCCTCATTGGTGTTTGCGGCGTCGCCGCCCCAGTGGAGCGGATAACGCTGCGAGCCGGCCCAGGCGGAACGCGCCCAGATGACGGCCCCGTCAGGCTTCTGGACATCCTTCGTAACCTCCCATACGGCCTTGTTGTACCTCACGGGATAGAGGTTGTGCTCGTAAAGGCCGCCGCGGCCGTTGTGATAGAAGCCGTCGAGCGGAGCACCCTCGCCGAAGTCGGCCTTGATGGCTCCGACACCCATCTCCAACAACTCGCGGAGATGTCCCTGATACCATTTCACGGTCTCGGGATTGGTGAAGTCGAGCACGGCATCCTCGTACGGCATGGTGCCATCGGCGTTGCGCACGACCAGGTCCTTGTCTATCAACTCGTCGTAGAAAGAATTGTGCTGCGTGAAATATGTCAGTTGCCACAGGCTGATGTGGAAGCCGTCGTCAAGCAGGTCCTTGATCATCTTCTTCGGGTTGGAGAAGCGGTCTTCGGCGAACTTGTAGTCGCACTGCCAGTCCACGCCGAACCAGCCGGTGTCGAAGTGGATGACGTCGGCCGGAATGCGGTTAGAACGGAGTTTGGAAGCAATCTCATAGCCGTCATCCTGAGTAAGATAGGTGATGCGGCTCATCCAGGTGCCGAAACTCCAGGTCGGAGGCATAGGAGTCTTGCCCACGACATCAGTATACTCGTCCAGGATCTCGGCAGGGTCGCCGATGAAGAAGAAGAAATCGAGATTCTCGTCGGCCATGAAGAGCTTCGTCGCACCTACATAGGAGGCGCCGAAGTCGCAGGTGACCGGTGCCGAGGTGTGCATGAACACGCCATAGCCGCGATTTGAGAAATAGAACGGAACGGGCTTGTACATCTCGTCGGTCTCCGGGCCCTGGGGGTCGGTAACGAAGAGATTGACCTTCTGGCCAACCTTGTTCAGGCCGGTCGGCGACTCGCCGCATCCATAGATGCGCTCGCCGGCCTTTAGGCTGAACACGGGATTGATGCGGCGGGCATTGTCGATGCCGCCCTTGCGGAATCCGAACGGAATGACCTTGACCTGGCTTACGTCATTGTCGCGGCTGGTCCAGGTCTGGGTGAGGACCTTGCCGGAAGCATCCTTGAGCACAAGCCGCCAAGGCTGCTTGACAATGGTCAGCGAACCCTTCGGGCTCGTATAGACGATCTCGTTCTCATTCTCCGTGCAAGTCCATGATACATGCGGGTCGGAAGCGATGAATTCGGGGCTGAACATCACCTCTTCCACCTCCTTGGGCTCGACAAGGGAGGTAAGCATCCTGACGCGCACGGTGCGGTCGGAGATGAAATCCACCTTGAAACGGAACTGCGGGTCGTTCTCGTATCCGCTTGCGGGAAAATCCTTCATGCGGAGCCGGTCCATCACGACCGTGTTGGTGTTGAACGCCTGGCGGGGCTCAAGGCTGTAGCGGCCCCACTGGACCTTTCCTTCGCCGGACGCCGTATCGAACTCGGAGAGCCTCTCGGCGAAGAAATAGATGGAAGACATGTCGACATAGTCGCGGCTGAAATCCGGTGCCTGATTCATCAGGCGCTGGGCGGACAGGGTCGTCGCGGCCAGAAGCAAGAAGGCGCAGAATAGTACTCTTTTCATATAAGCGATCATTATGTTTTAGTGTCAGTCATTCAAGATGATCAAATATGTACCTTGGCGGAGAGACGGATGTCGTCGGAAGCGGAACCGACCAGTATCTCGATGTCGCTGTCCTCTAGTTTCCATTTGTCAGACCTTACGTCCCAGTAGCACAGGCTGCTGACGGGAATCTCAAGGGATACGCGCGTTGTTGCCCCGGCATCGAGGGTGACTCGGTCGAAGGCCTTGAGTTCCTTGAGTGGCCATTCGACCTTGGCGCCGATACGGCGGACATAGACCTGGGCCACTTCGTCGGCCTGCATGGCACCGGTATTCTTGAGGTCAAAGCTGACCTTGATGACATCCTTGGCTTTGTAGGAGGACTTGTCGGTCCTGAGATTGGCATAGTCGAAACCGACATACGACAGGCCGTGGCCGAAAGCGTACATCACGGGAACGTCCTTGGTATCGTACCAGCGGTATCCAACGAGCATTCCCTCGGTATATTTGGAAACCGGGGATGGTCTCTGGGCGCGTCGGTCGCCTCCCTGCTGCGCCCCGCCGGTGATGTCACGGCGGTACTGCTCGGTGAAGAGGTCACCGGCGGTGGGATCGGCGTTCGGGAAGTTACCCATGGCAAATGCAGGAGAGTCCTCAAGCTTGACGGGGAAGGTGAAAGGAAGTTTGCCCGAAGGGGCGATGTCTCCGAAGAGGATCTCGGCCAGGGCTGTACCGCCCTCGATGCCGTTCCACCAGCCCTGGAGGATGGCCGGAGACGACTTCACGAGATCCTGCAGGTCGCAAGGACCGCCGGAGATGATGACGCTGACGAGATTCGGATTGGCTGCACGGAGTGCTGCGGCGACTTCTTCCTGTCCGGTAGGAAGCTTTATGTCCTGGCGGTCGCTGCCTTCGGACTCGATGGTCTTGTTGGTGCCGCAGAAGAAGATGACGACATCGGCGTCCTTCGCGGCAGCGACGGCCTCGGCGAGCAGGGCCGGGTCGGCAGGCTCGTCGATGGCGGCAGCGGCGAGCGGATCGGCGGGAGCGCCCGCAGGGCCGCGACGGCGGCCTCCGAAGTTCTTATAGCCGGGAGCATAGACGACCTCAATGGCGTCGCCCGCGCGGCGCTGGATGCCCTGGAGAGGAGTGACCTCATAAGGTGACTTGACACCTGCGCCAACACCTCCGGACTGGGTCTTGAGGACGGCGTTCTGACCGATGACGGCAATTTTCCTGACAGTCTTGGGGAGAGGAAGGATGCCGCCGTCGTTCTTGAGAAGGACGACGGACCTGCGGGCAATCTCGAGGGCGGACTCGCGGCTCTCGGGACGGGAAGCCAGTACGGTATTGGCCACATCTTCAGGTATGGGCTCGAGTGCCAGGCGTACGCGGAGAAGTTCGCGGACCTTGTCGTCCACGACCCACTCGGGAACCTTTCCGGCCCTCACGGAATCGATGAGGGCGGGTCCGAGATAATTGCTGCCCGTCATCTGGACGTCGAGGCCGTGCAGCGCAGCGCCCATGGTGCTGTGCGTGCCGCCCCAGTCGGATACGGTGAAGCCCTTGAAGCCCCACTCGCCGCGAAGGATCTCGTTATTGAGGTGCTCGTTTTCAGAGCAATAGTCGCCGTTGACCTTATTGTAGGCCGTCATGACGCTCATCGCGCCGGCTTCGCGGACCGCAGCCTCGAAAGGCTTGAGATAGATCTCGCGGAGGGTACGCTCGTCGATCTGGGCGTCGACGCTGCCGCGGTTGGTCTCCTGGTTATTGACCGCGAAATGCTTGACGCAGGCGGCGGTTCCGGCGTCCTGCATTCCGGAGACATAACCGACAGCGAGGACCGATGCGAGGAGAGGGTCCTCGCTCAGATACTCATAGGAGCGGCCGCCGACCGGCAGACGCTGGATGTTGATGGCCGGTCCGAGCATCACGTCCTTGCCGCGAAGGCGGGCTTCCTCTCCGATGCCGTTGCCGCAAAGGTAGGCCATCTCCTTGGACCAGGTGGCCGCGAGGGCCGATCCCGTAGGGAAGTATGTGGCGGAATCGGTCGTCCAGCCCTTGGGGCGGAAACCGTCGCCAACCTCCTCGCGCACGCCGAACGGACCGTCGGCATATTTGATGTCCTGGATGCCTTGGCTTGGAACTCCCTCCGAGGACATGATGGTCTTGCTGTGCAGCATCTCGACCTTTTCCTCAAGGGTCATTTTAGCGATAATCCTGTCGATTTTCTTCTCGTTCACCATCAGAAGGTCCTGGGGTGACTTCTGGGAGCAGGAGAGACAGAGCAGTGCTGCCATTCCTGCAAGGATCTTGATTTTCATAATCTATCAGTTTTTGAATAGGTTTATAATTTCACGGTAACGGCCCTGCCGCTGTAAGTGACCGTTTTGGGTTTGCCTCCGGGAACATCCACGACGAACTTGCGGGACTTCAGCATGCCGTCGTAGCTTCCCGTCCGGGCCCCGATGGTGAGGGTCCGGTCAGCATCGTTCCAACTGAGCGGGATCTCGGTATAGGCACCGTTCTCGTAATTGTAGTTGTCAAACTCATCCTCATAGAGGGTGAAGGAGCCGTCCGCACCGGGATAGACGCGCAGTTCCAGCCTGCTCCAGTCCTTTTCGGTCGAATACTGGACTTTCTCGGTAGTCATGGGGACAATGGATCCTGCCTTGACATATACGGGGATGATGTCGATGGGGGCCGCCTTGGTGACCCTGCGGCCGCCGGACACGGCCTCGCCCGTCCAGAAGTCCACCCACGTTCCGGCAGGAAGATAAACCTCTCGACGGACGGTTCGGCTCTCGCCCGCACCGTCCTCAAGGATGGGAGCCACGAGGAAAGCCTGTCCGAACATGAACTGGTCGTCAAGGCCATAGGTATTACTGTCGGCCGGGGCTTCCATAGACATGTGGCGGAGGAAGGAATAACCTTCATTGGTCGTCCTCCAGGCAGTGGAATAAATGTAAGGAAGCAGGCTGTAACGCAGGTTCAGGAACTTTTCCTGCACGTCGAAGGCCCAATAGCCACGTTCGCCGAACTGATAGATCTCGCGAGGCGAACCGGTGCCGTGGGCGCGCATCATGGGGTTGAAAGTGGCGAACTGGAACCAGCGGCAGTAGAACTCCTGATATCCGGGATCTGTGTTGGCCGTGTTGTAGACATTGCCGTAAGGATGCCAGGCACCGATGTCTGTGTTCCAGTACGGGATGCCGCACATCGAGAAGTTCAGACCGGCTGGAATCTGTTTCTTGAAGACATCCCAGGAGGCGCGGATATCTCCGCTCCAGGAGCCGGCACCATAGCGTTGGAGGCCGGCGAACGCCGAGCGGGTGAGGATATAGACCCGCTTGTCGGACGTGACCTTGCGCTGGTTCTCGTATACGCCCTTGCTCACGAATAGAGGATAGGTGTTGCGGACGTTGCGAAGGGCGGTCCCGGCACCTGTAGGCTGGTTGAAATCGCTGGGCTGGGTGTTATAGAACTCCGGTTCCGGGCCGTCAAGCCACCAGGCGGACATTCCGTTGTCGAACATGTTCTTCTTCATATAGGACCAGAAGTGGTTCCTGGCCTCCTCGTTCCAGATATCATATACCTTGGCGACGCGTGGGGATGTCTGCATAGGGAAAAGGGCGTCCATTCCCTGAAGGTCCTTGTATATCTGCGTGACTTCGCCGACGCTGGGCCAGATGGTGATCATCATCTTCGCATTCAATCCCTTGAGGTCTGAGAACATCTGCTTGTAACCAGCGAAGGCCGGATTGTCGAAACTGAGGGCGTTCCAGGTATTGTCCTCCTCGCCCCAGTATTTCCAGTCCTGGACAATGGCATCGAGCGGGACTCCGAGGTCGCGGTATTTCCTGACGACCTCCACGACCTCGTCGGAAGACTTGTAACGCTCCTTGCACTGCCAGAAGCCGAAAGTCCATAAGGGCGCGAGCCTTGCAGCGCCGGTCAGCTCCCGCATACGCGCGACGGTTCCGTCTCCGTCACCGCCGTAAAGGAAATAATAGTCGATCGCTTCGCCCGCCTCGGACTTGAACGACGTCCCCATGGGCGTATCGTCGAAGGTCGTGATGGAATAGGTGTCCCAATACACTCCGTATCCTTTTACGGATGTGAAATAAGGAATGGCTATCTCCATGTTGTTCTGCTCCAGGACCAGACGCTGGCCGCGCTGGTTCATCATGCCGTTCTGATGCTGGCCCAGGCCGTAAATCACCTCATCCTCGTCCAGGATGAACGACTGGGAGATCTCGTTGGTATTCTCGATGATCGTGCGCATGCCTGGGCGGACAGTTCCGGGAGTGTCCTGGCCGGGGGAACTCTGGGTGGGGGTGACACCGGACGGAGGCGGAGGGGGGACCTGTGGACGCACGCGCTGGACGAACTGTACGGGCATGAAATGGGCGCCGTACTCCTTTTCTGCGAGCAGGCGGGTGCCCTGAAGGTCGTTGAATGCAATCTTGCCGGTTTCAAGGTCCATGGTTACTTCCAGTTTCGAAGAAACGGCCCTGGCAATGCCGTTTGCCGAAGTGACCCGGACCGAGGGATGCTGCGGTGCCAGTTCCACGACAAAGTCCTTCTTGTTTTCAAGATTGGAGGTTGCCGCGGTCTTTAAGACCCGGACGATATCCGGAGTATAGAATTCGACCTTGACGTCGACGCCTCGGACCGTGGCCGAAAAACCGTCATCGGCAGGTTTAACCTGCGCGAAAGCGGAAATGGTCGAAAAAACAACCAGAAAAGGAATAAGGTTTCTCACGCTGATTGGTTTGCTTTAGTGTCTGTAACAAATATAGTGAATTTCCCTGAAAGCCCTAGAAGGAGAAACTGAGGAAACCCAGGACGGAGTACTGGAAACGGATTGGAGTCTCCGTGACCCTGGCTCCGGCATCGCCGCCGGCGGCAAGTCCGGTGGTGCTGACGCTGACAAAATTCTTGGTCAGGAAATAGTGGACGGCGGGCGCGAATCCAATGTGGAACTGCCATATTCGGAAAGACATCGAAAATCCGGCGTCGGCAGAAAGGGAGAAACGGCTGTTGAGCGCCATCGTTTTCTGGTTGTCCCATTCTCCCGCAAGGGCATCATAGGACGATTTCTTCAAAGGAACATTCGTCCCCGCTATGTAACCGGGCGTGAGTCCTACGAAGAATTCCGCACGGTTGAAGAGGCCGAAGAAAAAGTCCCCCAGGATGCTCTGTGCCGTAGGTTCATAGCCATAAACGGCGTCGCGGACGGCTCCTACGGCAGCCGACTCGAGCCCGGTCGTGACCGACTCGGAGAAGGTGCGTGCCCGCGTCCGCGCCGAAAAGGCCACCGGGAACCCGAAATACGTGTCCACATCCATGTTCTCGGGCATGAATTCCGCCCCAAACCTGTAGCCGAAGCCTTTCTGGCCGTAATGCGCATATGACAGGCTGACGATTTCGGAAGAGTTCCATCCGAGCGAACGGTCTACCGGACCGCGTACACCCACTCCGAAACGCACTTCCTGGAAACTTTCCCTGTATTTTTGCGCGCACAGGACCGTAGCGGTCCCAAGGATGAGCACGGAACAAATGAGGATTCTCTTTACATTCATAAAACAAGGCTGTATTTACTGTCTTCCAGGACAAAGTTAGTTCCATTATTCCTTAATTACAAAACACGGCGGCTGAAATAAAAAGACCAGGCGGGCGCTGAAGCGCTCGCCTGGTCAATATAATGGGTAGATGATTACCTGCTGCTGTCGCGACGCGGGCGGCGGTCACCGCCGCGGCGTCCGCCGCGATCACCGCGGCCACCGCGCTCGCCACGGCCACCCGCAGGGGCCTGGGCGTTGGCGGCATAGCCGGCGTTCGGGGTCAGATCCTGCTTGCCATAGCGCTCGCCGTTGCAGATCCAGACCTTGATGCCGAGGCAACCGACCTTGGTGTTGGCGATTGCGAGAGCATAGTCGATGTCTGCGCGGAAGGTATGGAGCGGGGTACGTCCCTCTTTGAACATCTCGGAACGAGCCATTTCGGCGCCGCCGACGCGGCCGCTGATCTGGACCTTGATGCCCTCGGCGCCAACCCTCATGGTGTTGGCGATGGCCATCTTGATGGCGCGCCTGTAGGAGACGCGGCCCTCGATCTGGCGGGCGATGCTGTCGGCCACGATGCGGGCGTCGACCTCGGGACGCTTGACCTCGAAGATGTTGATCTGGACATCCTTCTTGGTGACCTTCTTGAGCTCTTCCTTGAGCTTGTCGACCTCGGTGCCGCCCTTTCCGATGATGACACCCGGACGTGCAGCGTGAATGGTGACGGTGATGAGCTTGAGAGTACGCTCGATGACGATCTTGGAAAGGCTGGCCTTCGAAAGACGGTTCATCAAATATTTGCGGATCTCATAGTCCTCGGCGATCTTCTCTGCATAGTTGCCGCCGACCCAGTTGGAGTCCCAACCACGGGTGATACCGATTCTGTTGCTGATAGGATTAGTTTTCTGTCCCATATTTTACTCCTCCACTGCTGCTTGTTTGACATCGAGAACGATGGGGACGTGGTTGGAACGCTTGCGGATGCGTCCGGCACGGCCCTGAGGGCAGGGGCGGATGCGCTTGAGCGTGCGACCTTCGTCGACCATGATGGTCTTGACATAGACGTTGCCGTTATCGAGCTCCTTGCTCTTCTCCGGATTCTTGGCCTCCCAGTTGGCGATGGCGCTGCGGAGAAGCTTCTCAAGACGGATGGAAGCCTCCCTCTTGTAGAACTTC